>Ga0116160_1000006_pt1 | contig 248562 bp, 213 predicted proteins | sample AD_JPNAS2_MetaG_FD_89879 | JGI IMG/M metagenome (GOLD analysis project Ga0116160, IMG submission 89879) | Active sludge microbial communities of municipal wastewater-treating anaerobic digesters from Japan - AD_JPNAS2_MetaG | ecosystem: Engineered > Bioreactor > Anaerobic > Digestate | place...
GAACCGGGGCCGACGCCGACCTTGATGGCATCGATGCCCGCATCGATCAGCGCTTTCGCACCGTCGGAAGTCGCCACGTTGCCGGCAATGAGCTCACACTTCGGGAATCGCTTCTTTGTCGCCCGGATGGCGTCCAGCACCGCCTTCGAATGGCCGTGTGAGGTGTCGATGACGATCACATCCACTCCGGCGGCCGTCAGTGCCTCCACGCGCGCTTCCCTGTCCAGGATGCCCACGGCGGCGCCGACGCGCAGACGGCCGAGCGAATCCTTGCAGGCGTTCGGATACTTCCGGATCTTCTCGATATCCTTGATGGTGATCAATCCCTTCAGGTTGTAGGCGTCGTCCACGACGAGAAGCTTCTCGATCCGATGCTTGTGAAAAAGCCTCTTCGATTCATCCAGCGTAATGGTGGAAAAAACGGTGACAAGGTTGTCCTTCGTCATGACGGCCGACACGGGCTGATCGAGATTGGTTTCGAAGCGAAGGTCCCGATTGGTGAGAATGCCGACCAGTTTCCCCTTCTTGACGACGGGGACGCCGGATATGCGGTATCGGTTCATGATCTCAAGGGCCTCATGGACCTTTTGCTCCGGTTCAACCGTGATGGGATCGACGATCATGCCGCTTTCCGATTTCTTTACGCGGTCCACCTCGGTGGCCTGCTGTTCGATGCTCATATTCCTGTGGATGATGCCGATTCCCCCTTCTTGGGCCATGCAGATCGCCGTCCGGGACTCGGTCACCGTGTCCATTGCCGCACTCATGAGCGGAATGTTCAGCACGATATTGTTCGTCAATTTCGTCGCTGTATCAACATCCTTGGGAAGGATATTGGACTCGGCCGGAAGCAGCAGCAAGTCTTCAAAGGTCAATGCCTCTCTGGGGGTGTCTTCCAACATGTCTCTGTAAACCTCTCCTTCCTTTTCGAAACCGCAAAAGCCTGCCCCGCAACACCTGTCCGGCAGTCCGAGGCCGACGCTTCAGTCAAGAACGTCTTCGACTGTCAAGAATCATCGTTACGGGACCGTCGTTGACCAGTTCCACTTTCATGGATGCTTGAAATTCGCCGCTGGCCACGCCCTTCATGCGCCCTGACGCACTGCTCAGAAAATACTCATAAAGGGTCTTTGCCCGTAGAGGCTCCTCCGCTTCCGTGAAAGAGGGCCTCCGTCCCTTTCGGCAATCCGCCAGCAGGGTGAATTGAGACACCACCAGGATCTGCCCGCCGATGTCCGACACGGAAAGGTTCATCTTCTGTTCCGCATCTTCGAATATCCTCAGATGCGTGATTTTTTCAAGCAGATAGTCGGCGTCTTCCTCAGCATCGCCTCTTTCCACGCCGAGAAAAACCAGGAGCCCCTTCCCGATGCGGGATATCAGTTTTTTCTCAACGATTACAGTGGCTTCACATACCCGTTGGACAACGGCACGCATCAGAACAGCCCCGTTTTTCAATTGGCGCGCATGTTAGCAACAAAAGACATCCGCTTCAAGTCTTTTGTCTGGATCTTCCCGGAAAAGGGACTGCGTTGAAAGACCGATCAGGCGTATAGAAGAGGCAGGCAGCGGAGGTCTAGCGGACACCGATGATCTCTGTCACGGTCAGTGTGGCAATATCCTCAAATTTCGGATACTTGGGATGATCAGGCTTGATCATATCCATGATCCGGGCGAAGAGGTTTTCAAGCAGGATCTCCGCCCCTTGATCGATCCTGCGGATGCCGAAGCGGATCTCCGCCCGCTGGTCGGCCGTGATCCTGTTCAGCAGATTCTTTGTAACCCAGATCGACCCCCCGCGGGCGAAATCAGAGAGACGTCCCGCACAGTTCACGGAATCGCCAAGGGCCGTGAATTCAATCGCCGGGGCCGCCGGAATCATGCCGAAGAATTCCTGCCCTTCATTGATGCCGATATTCAGACACAGTTCGTTGAACCAGCGTTTTTTCTCCCGCCAGGCATTGCTCAATTCTTTCATTTTTTCACGAAGTTCCGCAGCACAGTGTATGGAGTTCATGACGTAATCGGCGTCATTGTCCTTGAGGAAGTAATAGACCATGCCATCGCCGGCGTGTTTGCCATAGGTGCCATAGTATTTCTTGAACGTGGATTCCATGCACCTCCAGATCTGGTTGATCAGCTCGAAATATTCATCCGGTGGCAATTCGGCGCATATTCTCACCGAGTCCTGGAGGTCTGCGACCAGCACACAGAAGGAGACCAGCGTCGGCAACCGCTTCTTCAACAATTCCTGAATGATTTTCCCGCGGCTGCTGAGAAGCTGCGCGATCCCTTCCATCGATTGTTCCGGCTGTTTATACAGGAAGAAAACGCCTTCCCGATAGACGATCGCATGGACGTGATAGACTTGCTTCGTTCCGTCGGCAAGGAGGAGGCTGATATAAGACTCCTGCAACCCCCCATGTGCCGCGTCGACTTGATCATATTGGGTTTGAAGTCTGGCAAGTCCCGCAGATCCGATTCCTTCCCAGATCTTGTCCAAAGACGTCTTCTCATGTCTTGCCTTGAAGAATTGCATGTGCAGCGAGAGGAGTTCTTCGCCTGCCTGGTCGCCTGTTCCGCGGAGGACATTCTGCAACAGCAGTCGGAAAATATTCCGTCCTTCCGCTTCCTGTATCCGTGCGACACCAGCCCTGAAGATCACGTCTTCGGCTTCCTGATTGATCCAGTCGACCTCAAAATTGTTGTTCACGAGGTAAGCCGGCATCGTCAGTTCCTGAAGCGTCAGTTGAAGTTCATCCCTGTGTTTCCGGACATCTTCGGCGGAAGCGCATGTCCCGGCATTTTCACGAGGAACGGCAAGGGCTTCAGCGTCGGCGAGGGACGCGAAGGGAAGATCCGCCGTCGCCGCAGAGATCGGCGTTTCAAGCGGTCCTTTCTCATTCTTGGCGGCGACGATCGGTCTTTCCTGCAGAACAGATCGTATCTCCTGCATGGACATCCCTTCTTTTTTCAGATTCTTTATGCCGTCGATCGTCGTCAGCACTTCGACCGGGAAGAAACCAACCCTTCGAACATTGCTCCTGCCCTCAGGTCGTTTGACGGACGGCCTCGGCAAGAGACCCATGCGGATATAGTTGTTAAGGGTCGCTCGGGAAATGCCGCCCCTCTTCATCAGGTCAATGCTGTCTATCCAGTCCAAGGCAGCCTCCGGAAAGAAGACGGAACAATTTCAATCCACAACTAATAATGAATAATTATACAGTATAATTATTCATTGTCAAGTAATATTGATCTGTATAATCATGATCTGTATATTAGTTATACAATTATACTATAAACATGAATATTATATATTTAGACTGTATTTTCTATGTTATAGATTATTGATGTCAGTCGATTGCTATTTCCTTTGCGCTGTGGTAGGCTCCGGACAATGAAACGACTTCTGTTTGTCCAGCCATGGATCCATGATTTTGCCGCCTACGATTTTTGGATAAGACCCCTAGGCCTCCTCCAGTTGGCTTCCATATTCCGGACAAACGGATTCGATGTCAGGATCATCGATTGCCTTGATCCGTACCATCCCTCCATTGCAGAGGATTTCCGAACGCCCCCTCCCCGGCACCGATCCGGAAGGGGGAAATTGCCCCGGCAAACCATCGTCAAGCCTGACTGTCTGGATTTCGTGCCTCGCCGATACAGCCGCTACGGAATAACGCCGCGGGCGTTGCGGACGCTCCTGAGAACCACCCACCCAAAGCCGGATCTGATCCTCGTCACCTCGATGATGACCTATTGGTATCCCGGCGTATGGGAGACGATCAGGGTCTTGCGGGAAGAACTGGCCGGCATCCCCATCGTTCTAGGCGGCAACTATGTCACCTTCTGCCCTGATCATGCAAAAGGCAGCGGGGCCGATATCCTGATCAGCGGCGGTGGAATTCTTCCTGTCCTCGAAAAGATCGGACAGGTCCTTGCGGCCGATAGGTCTTTTCTTCCTTCTCACGACGATCTTGATTCTCGCCCCTACCCCGCCTTCGATCTCTATCCCATCGTCGGTCATGTGCCGATCCTTACGTCGAGGGGATGCCCGTTCCGATGCAGCTATTGCGCTGCACCTCTTCTTCACGAGAGGTTCGACAGACGAGATCCGTTCAAGGTCGCCGACGAGATCGAACACTGGTATCGTACGCGGGGGGTACGACATTTTTCATTTTATGACGATGCCCTGATGATCCGGCCGGATACCTTGATCATTCCTCTTCTCCGCGAACTCCTCCGCCGCAGCATCACCTGCTCATTTCACTGTCCCAACGGCCTGCATCTTCGCGAAGTGACGGACGAGTGTGCGTCGCTCATGAAACGGTCCGGATTCGAGACGATCCGTTTCGGGTTCGAAACGTCCGACGCCCTCCGCCAAAGGCTGACGGGAGGCAAGACGACCAACGATGATTTTCTCCGTGCCGTGGGCTGCCTGAAGAATGCAGGCTACCATTCCGAGGACATCGGCGTCTATCTCCTCTGCGGTCTCCCGGGCCAGTCGCCCGAAGAAGTGGAAGAAAGCATCCGCTACGTACGGGAAAATGGAGCCCGGCCTCTGCTCGCGGAGTATTCTCCCATTCCCGGAACGGCGCTCTGGGAAACCTCCGTGAAGTCCTCAAGGTTTCCGATTGACAGGGAGCCGCTTTTTCAGAATAACACGCTGCTCCCGTGCCGTGACGCCTGTCTGACAGACGAACGTTTTGCCGAGTTGAAGAAACTGGCCAGGCAACCGCTCCCCTGATCGACCGTGCCTGTCCGATGATGCAGGGCTTTTTCCATGGACCCCTCTGTCAGGAATCCTCATCGAGCGCTGTCCGCGCTGCTGGCCATGTCCTTCATCTGGGGATACAGCTGGGTCGTCGTGAAAGAGGCCCTCCGCTTCATCGATCCCTTGGATTTTGTGGCGGTGCGCACTTTTATGGGGGCGATGTGCATGCTGGCGCTCGCGAAAGCAAGCGGCGCAAACCTGCGCCCCAAAGAACTGCCGCTGACGTTTCTGGTGGGCCTCTTTTCCACGACCGGCTCGATGGGACTCTCCACGCTCGCCCTGGCAGCCGGAACAGCGGGCAAGACAGCGATCCTGCTGTACACGATGCCGTTCTGGACGCTGCTGTTCGCAGTTCCGATCCTCGGAGAGCGCATCCGGGCGGTCTATTGGATTTCCATTGTCATGGCGCTGGCGGGCATGGTCGGTCTTCTTGAGCCGTGGAACCTCCAGGGCAGCCTGATCAGCAAGCTTCTCGCCGCCACCGCCGGCATGCTCTGGGCGGTCAGCACGATCATTGCGAAGATGATCCAGCGTCGCGGCGAATATGACACCATGACCTTCTCTGCATGGCAGATGCTGCTCGGGTCCCTCCCCCTGTGCGTGCTGGCCATCGTCGTCCCCTCGCCTTCGATCTCATGGTCCGGCTATTTCGTCTTTGCGCTCCTGTACAACGTCCTTCTCGCCGGCAGCGTCGCCGTTTTTCTGTGGTATTACCTCCTGCGGATTCTTCCCGCCGGACTTGCCGGCATGGCCACGCTGGCAACCCCCGTGATCGGCCTGTTGGCCTCGTCGATCCAGCTTCACGAGCGTCTGTCTTTTTCTGAGTCCTGGGGGATCGTGCTGATCGTCTCGGCTTTGGGACTGATCGCGGGGCTGCAGATCGGGGAGTACAGGCGAAGACAGAAAGGAGGCTGCCGATAAGGAAACCGGTCTTCAGTGTCCGACTCCTTCGATCGTCGTATGCAGGTATCTTTTCAGCGCGTTCAGGGCCGCCTGCTCGCTTTCGACACGATAATTGCGCGCCTCCGGGCCCAGGATTCCCCAGATTGCCGGATCCGTGGAACGGAAGAACGCCACGGCCGGAACACCCAGTATGCCCGCCAAGTGGCTGACACCGGAGTCGTTTCCGATGTACAGCCGCGCCCGTGAAAGATGTTCCGCCAGTTCGCAGAGATCGTCCGGGCGGATGCTCTCCCCACCATCGCAGAGACTGCTCAACCCCCGGTCGATTTCAACGGGGCCCAGGATGAACTTGACCCGCTGAAAGCCGGATTCCCTCAACAAACGACGGATCTCCAGATAAAGGGCCGCCGGGAAGACTTTGGCTGGGCCGCCGCTTCCCGGGTGTATGAGCACGTCGCATCCTCGCCGGAGATCCGGTGAGGGGAAGCAGGAATTGAAGCTCTCCGGAGCAAGCTCCGGAGGATCTTCGATCCCCAAGGAAGGGATCTCGAACATCATTCGCTCGCTCACCCCGCGGCAAGCCGCAGGGAATGCGCTCGCTGCCGGATTCAGGTCCGGCGGCGTATCAATCGGATAATAGGAAGCCAGCGAGCGCAGATGATGAACCGCGACATGAACCTTCTCCGCGGGAAACGGCCGGATTACCGCGACCGGAAGGCGCGCCGTACGACGGAGCATGGATGCCGGTCTGCGGGCGTCTTTCAGCCACAGGACAGCGCCGGCGGGGGGTAACATGCCAGGCGGCAGGCTTTCGCCCTTGAAAAAAGGCATCATGTCCGCACGCTCCGCGTCGTGGAAAGATCCCAGGAGCCCCATCTTGACCGCGAGCCTCATGAGATCCGGCCGCCCCACGCCTGCGAACGGAACGTCCGGAAGCAGCTTCCTGAGGCTGCTGAGCGCAGGCCATGTGAGGAGGAAATCGCCGATCGCCCCCCGATGGCATATGAGAATGCCGCCTTCGGCGCTCATAGACCGGAAACAGGCGGCGGATCCGCCCCTGGTTCCCTCCCGCGGGAGAGGCCTGGAGATGTCCTATGCTTCGGATGGCACATAAGACAGGATCCGGCTTCGGTCCACAACGTTCACGTTGATGATCCTTTTCTTGCCCTGCTCGTCCAGGTAGATGACCTTGCCGATTCCCGCGTTGAAGATGAGTTTCCAGCATGAAAAGCAGGGCCCCGAGCTCTTCGGTTTCCCGTCCTGCATGCCGAATATGTACAGCGATGCGTCTTTCATCCTGTCGTAACTGGCCCTCACGATCGCATTCGCCTCGGCATGGACGGAGTGGCAGGTCTCATCCTTCTTTCCGCTGTCGATCTGCAGACGCTCCTGGATGCATTTGCCGATTTCCATGCAGCTGCGAACGCCGCTTGCAGCTCCGTTGTAACCCGTACTGATGATGGTGTTGTCTCTGGCCAGCACCGCCCCATATTGAGACTTCAGGCAAGTCGATCGAAGACAGGCGGTCTCGGCCATCTTCAGAAAATAGTCGTCCCACTGCAATCTCATATCTCCCCCTCGCTTTCGTGCGCCTTGCGCGGCACCAAGCTACAATTGATGAGACAAGAGAATCAAGCCCTTTCTGCATCCCGCCGGGGAGTCTCGATGCGCCGGGCGCGCCGCGAGAAATGCTGCGCCTCGTCACCACGCCGAAATGTCTTGCATTTCCGCTGGTGAGCTTATAGAATTTTTTTGCGACAATTCCTGCAAAACTGGTGATCGGTGAAGTCCTTCGGCTGGTGGATAAAACAGATTCTCTTCGGGGGTGTTTCTCTCCTCTTCCTTCTTCTGGGCCTCAACGCATTATGGTCGGCCTACCAGATGCAGAACCCCCATGAATTCATCATGCTGTTTTTTTCTTCTTCCCTCATGATCCTGATCAGTGCCGTGGGCATGATCTACCCGGCCGTTCGCATTTTTGCCTGCCTCAGGGCGCGCAAGAACAACCCCTGCTCCACATGATTTGCCGTCGACGCTACCGCAGAGCATTTCTGTCAACCCTCGTGACCACGGTCCTTTTCCTGGTCATCGACCATCTTCCCCTTTCCGGCTTTGAACTCGAACAGCGTGTGCAGAAGCACGTCCTCTCCAACGGCCTCACGGTCCTTCTGTGCGAACGGCATCTCAGCCCCACCGTTTCCCTGTATATTCGTTACCGCGCAGGTGCCGTCGATGAAGGAGAGGGAAAGACCGGCATGGCGCACCTTCTGGAACACATGATGTTTAAGGGCACACGGACGATCGGAACACGCAATTTCCAGAAAGAGCGCGGGATACTGGAAAAGATCGCCGCGACCGGGAGGCTTCTCGACAAGGAACGCCGGAAGGAGGGAAATGCGGACGCCGCAAAAGTTGAAACGCTTACGAAGCGTCTGGCGGAGCTGCAGCAGGCCCATCGCCGGTGGATGATTTCCAATGAAATCGACCGTCTCTACACGGAAAACGGCGCAACGGACCTGAACGCATCCACGGGGCAGGATCTCATCACCTATCACGTCAGCCTGCCGGCCAACAAAATCGAGCTGTGGGCCCGCATCGAATCGGACCGCATGAGAAATACGGTCTTCCGCGAATTTTTCGCGGAGCGCGATGTCGTCATGGAAGAACGCCGCCAGCGATCCGAATCCGATCCAGGCGGGAAGCTGTACGAACAATTTGTCGCTGCGGCCTTCACGGCCCATCCGTACCGCAGGCCGATTCTCGGTTGGCCATCGGACATGCGGAACCTCGACATGGATTCCATGGCCGCTTTTTATCGAAGGACCCATGCCCCCAACAATACGGTCATCGCCGCCGTGGGAGATCTCCGTCCCGATGCCGTGATGAAATTGATCCGGCGCTACTTCGGCAGCATCCCCAGGCAGCCCGCTTCGGATTTCGTTCCTACGGAAGAGCCCCCTCAGCGCGGCGAACGCCGCGTCAGCGTCCTTTTCGACGCCAATCCGGAGCTGATCATCGGCTATCACAAACCCCCGCCGCCGGATTTCGACGACTATGTCCTGGACGTCATTGAATCTCTCCTCTCCCGGGGAAGGACGTCGCGGTTCTACAAGCGTCTGATCGAAGAGCGCGGATTGGCGGAGAGCGTTGACGCGGCAAACGGTCTCCCTGCGTCCCGTTATCCCAACCTCTTTGCGATCTTTGCCACTCCACGGCATCCCCACTCCGCCCGCGAACTGGAAGAGGCGATTTTCGCCGAGATTGATCTTCTCAAGTCGGAGCCGGTCGAGGAACGCGAACTGACGAAAATCAAGAATCAGGTGAAGGCGAATTATCTCAGGGGTCTGAACGCGAACGAAGGACTTGCGGGCATCCTCTCCTACTATGAAGCGCTTCTGGGAGACTACCGCTACGCGGCCCGCCACGCCGATCGGATCGAGCGGATCACTTCAGCGGACGTCCACCGTGCGGCAAGGAAATATTTCGATGCCGCCAACCGAACGGTTGCGACGATTGTAAAGGGACCATGAAACGGACTGTCGGGTTTTGTCTCCTCTGCTTTGTTCTCCTCTGTCTTCCTCCTCCCGGAGGGGCTGCTCAACCGTCGCAGTCTATCCCTGCGCCGGATCGGCTGAAGTACCCGCCGCTGACGTGGCAGATTGCAGAACCGTCGCGCTTCGTCATGGACAACGGGATCGTCTTGTACCACCTTCCCAATCACGAGCTGCCGCTGGTGTACGTGTCCATCGTCATTCGCGCGGGGTCCATCTTCGATCCCGCCGGCAAGGAGGGGTTGGCCGAGCTCACCGCAAGTGTCATGAGGACCGGAGGCGCGGGATCCCTCTCCGGCGATGCCATTGACGACAGGCTCGAATCCTTCGCCGGCATTCTGCACCTCGCCGCGAACCGGGAATCCAGCAGCGCCTCCCTCTCCGTCCTTCGCAAGGATTTGTCCGAAGGCATGGATCTCCTTTCCCGGATCCTGATGCGCCCCTCCTTCGAAGAAAAGAAGCTGACGGTCGCGAAAAACCTCAAGATCGAGGAGTTGCGGAGGCTCCGTGACGATCCGCAGAAACTTGCTTTCCGTGAATTTCAACGTCTTTTCTTCAGGGGCGATCCGCGCGGATCCCATCCGTCTTCGTCCTCCGTGCAATCGATCACACGCAATGACCTGATCCAGTTTCATGAACGGTATTTTCATCCGGCAAACATCATGATGGCGATGACGGGCGACATCTCGGCTGCGGAAGCGAAAGAGCTTGCCGCGCAGTATTTCGACGCCTGGCGTTCTTCGGTGACGGCTGCCGAAATGCCCCCTCCGGGGAAGAAGATCGCGGGCGGCCTGTTTTTCCTTCCCAAGGATGTCCCCCAGTCCGTGATTGTCTCGGGACGTTATGCACCTTCCAAGCGGGAACCTCGTTTTTACCCCTTCGAGATCCTCGATTTCATCGCCGGCAGCGGCGGTTTCCGCTCACGGATATTCCAGCAGATACGCACGGACGAGGGGCTCGCGTACTCCACGGGCAGCTTCTATCGCGCCAGACCCGATTACGGTCTCTTCGGAGCCTATGTCTTCACGAAGTCCGAGTCGACCGTCCGGGCGCTCGCGCTGCTGGACTCCATCCTGGGCGATCTGTCGACGAGGCCCGTCCGCCCCGAAGAACTGTCTTCCGCGAAGAAGGCCATCGACAACAGTTTCATCTTTTCCTTTGCGTCTCCGGAGAAGATTGTCGCCCAGCAGGTATCCATCGAATACGACGGCCTCCCGAGGGATTTTCTGAAGACCTATCGTGAAAGAATCGAAGCGGCAACGGAAAGAGATCTTCTGGATGTCGCGGCCCGTTGCCTCGGAGATACGGCACCTGCGGTGACTTTGATCCTCGGCAATGCATCCGCAATGGAACAGCTGCGAAAGGCTCACCCGGAAATGGAGGTCCTCGAGTCCCCGCCGGAAGAATGACCCCATGCCGGCCCGGGACCGACGGTAAGGAGGAATTCTTGAACAGGGAATTGTTCGAACGCATCGAGCGGCGCATAGACGGCTACCGACAGGCTATGATCGACCTGCAGGTCGCCCTTTCCGCCATTCCCGCACTGGCGCCGGAAAACGGGGGAGACGGCGAGCACCTCAAGGCCGTCGTTCTTGCGGAGTTTCTCGGGAAAAAGGGTTTTGCGGATATCCGCCGGTTTCCCGCCCCCGACGGACGCGTCTCGTCCGGCGCACGACCGAATATCGTCGCCGTTCTGCCCGCCGGGAGTTCCACCGCGGATACGACATGGATCCTCACCCATACGGACGTCGTTCCCCCTGGAGACGCGAGTCTGTGGGATACCGATCCCTATAAGGTGCACGTGGCGGACGATCGCATTTACGGGAGGGGCGTCGAGGACAACCAGCAGGACCTCGTTGCCTCCCTGTTCGCGGCAACGGCCTTTCTCGACGAGGGGATCAAGCCTCCACGGAATATCGGCCTCGCTTTCGTGGCGGACGAAGAGACATCGAGCCGGTGGGGTCTTGCTTACCTGTTGTCCCATCCGCAGAATCCCTTTCGAAAGACCGACCTGATCGTGGTCCCCGACGGCGGCAACGAGGAAGGTTCGTTGATCGAGATCGCCGAAAAGAGCATTCTCTGGCTTCGCGTTCATACGCGGGGCAAGCAGTGTCACGCAAGTAGACCGTCCCAGGGCAGGAATGCCTTTGCAGCGGCCGCACACCTGATCGTCAAGCTCGACAGGCTTCCCGGTCTTTTCCCTCTCCGGGACCCTCTTTTCGAGCCGTCCGAAAGCACCTTTGAAGCCACAAAGAAGGAGGCCAATGTCCCCAACATCAACACCATCCCGGGCGACGACATCTTCCATCTCGACTGCCGGGTGCTGCCCGCCTATCCGCTCCAGGACGTTCTGGCCGCCGTACGGAGCATCGCCGATGAAGTCGAAGCCGAGCGTGGGGTGACCATCGACCTCCTTCCCGTGCAGATGGGACAGGCGCCCGAACCAACCTCCCCGGAGGCGACCGTCGTGAAAGCGCTCCGATCCGCCGTCGGAGAGGTCTATGGGGTTGAAGCCAGGGTTGGAGGAATCGGCGGTGGAACCGTCGCGGCATATTTTCGACGCGAGGGCTATCCGGCGGCGGTCTGGTCGAAGCTGTCGACGACGGCCCATCAGCCGAATGAGTATTGTCTCATCGAAAATATGCTCGGCAATGCGAAGGTCTTCGCCAGGCTCTTCCTTCAGGAAGACGGGAGCAACCCATGAAATGAGATTGCGCCCCTTCCGCTTTCGTGTTAGCCTACGGCAAATTCCAGTTGCGGGGGTGTGCCGATAATTCCTTGAAACAGACAACCGAAACAGCCTGCACCAGGACGATATCCTGTCCCCATGACAACGTCCTGCGCGCCCTCCTGGGCGAGCAGGATCTAAACGTAAAGCGAATCGAAAAACTGCAGCCGGTGAGAATTTGCGCGCGAAGCGGGAGCCTCATCGTCTCCGGCAATCCGCTCGCGGTTGAGTTGGTCGAAAACCTGATCGTTCAACTCATTTCCGTCATTGAAAAGGGCTATCCCCTCTATCCGTCGGACGTCGATTACGCCCATCGCATCCTTGCCGAGGATCCCGGCATCAGAATCGAAAAGATCTTCCTGGACAAGGTGTTCATCTCCTCGAAGAAGAGAACCGTCACCCCCAAGAGCATTGCCCAGAAGCTGTATATCGATTCGATCCGCGCCAACGACATGGTGTTCGCCATCGGGCCCGCCGGGACGGGGAAAACCTACCTGGCCATGGCCATGGCCGTCTCGTGCCTCATGGAGAAGAAGGTCAGCCGCATTGTCCTGACGCGTCCCGCCGTGGAGGCCGGCGAAAAATTGGGATTCCTGCCCGGCGATCTTGCGGAAAAAGTGAATCCCTATCTCCGCCCGCTTTATGACGCCCTCTTCGACATGATTGATTTCGACCGGGCGACATCGCTGATCTCGAAGGGCGTCATCGAAGTGGCCCCGCTTGCGTTCATGAGGGGACGGACGCTCAATGACTCTTTCGTGATTCTCGACGAAGCCCAGAACACCACCCATGAACAGATGAAAATGTTTCTGACGAGGCTCGGGTTCGGTTCCAAGGCCGTCATCACCGGCGACATCACGCAGATCGACCTGCCCCCGGAGCGGGACTCAGGGCTTCTTGCAGCCGAAAGGATTCTGAAAAAAACGCCGGGGATCCGCTTTGTCTATTTTTCCGAAGTCGATGTGGTGCGCCACCCCCTTGTTCAGGATGTGATTCGGGCATACGCCGAATTCGACCGGAACAGGAAGAATGGTTCTTCTCACCCCCAATAGCCTGCGGCGTTCGTCATCGACGGGGACGCACGGCCTTCGATGGGAAAATTCCGCCATGTCGATCTATTTTGAGAATCGTCAGAAACAAAAAGTGGATTTGCGGCGCCTCCGCGCTAGCCTGAAGAAGATTCTGGCGGAACTGGCGTGTTCAGACGCGGATGTCAGCGTAATTTTCGTGAGCGACGAGGAGATCCGGGGCCTCAATCGGAAATATCTCGCCCGCGACCGCGCCACGAACGTCATTTCCTTTTCCATGAGGGAGGGAGAGTTTTTCGACGTCAATCCGTCGCTGCTGGGTGACATCGTCATTTCCGTCGACACCGCCCTTCGCGACGCAGAACGGGAAGGCATTCCCCTCGAAGACGAAATGACCTACCTGATGATCCACGGCGTGCTTCATCTTCTGGGCTACGATCATGAGCGATCCGGCAGGGATGCCGCCCGGGAGATGGAGGGAATCCAGAATGATCTGTTCGTGCGACTGAAGGGGTACCCCCTCGATCGCTGAAGACCCCCTGTCCCGTCCGGCCCCGTCACTTCACGTTGATGACCTGACCGGGATGGATCGCATCCGTGGTCGCCATGCCGTTTAATTCCAGAAGTTTCCCCAGCTTCATATTGTTGGATCTTGCGATCTCGCTGAGGGTGTCCCCCTTCTGAATGACATAGGTCCTCAAGTCACCGCGATCCGAGCCTGCCGATGTCTGTTTGCCTCTCCTGCCGGCGGAAGCCGCGCCTTCTTTTGTGTGGCCTCCGGACGCGCCTTCTGCCGAAGGCTGTGACGCGATCGTGAGTGTCTGCCCGACGAGGATCCGATCCCCTTCCATGTCGTTCATCCTCCTGATCTGCGCCTGCGGCACATCGTACTGCCGGCAAATGGAGGAGAGCGTATCGCCTTTTTGCACGACGTGGCGGATCGCGCCGCCTTCCGCGCCCCTCGTTCTTTCTTTTTCTCTCCTTTCAGACGATCCCGTATGGGCGTATGTCTTGACCTGGATCGTCAGGCGCTGGCCCGCCACAAGACCCTTCCCGGCGAGGATGCGGTTGCGGGCAAGAAGCGACTTCACGGAGATCCTGTATCTCCGCGCAATGGATTCAGCGGTTTCGCCCGGCCGCACTTTATGCCGGATCGTCACCGTCCTGCCCTTCCCGGATGCGAAGCGCGGTTTCTCCCAGCGCGGGATGTCGTTCATCACCTGCACGAGCCGCTCTCCCGACCCCGGGGGAATCTTGAACTGATAGACTCGATCCGGCGTCATCCGGTGACGCAGCTCGGAATTGAGAAACGCCAACGTATCCTCCGAGAGGTCCAGGCCTTGCGCGATATCCGCCAGGCGCATCGTCTTCTCCGTCGCGACGGTCTCATAGGCGTAGGTCTGCTGCCGCGGCGGATTTTCATCCAGATCCATCCCGTACTTTTTGGGGTCCTTGATGATGTGGAGCGTGGCGAGAAACCGCGGCACGTACCGCGCCGTTTCATTGGGAAGCTGGCTGTAGAGATCCCAGAAACGATCCAGATAATTGAGATGCTGCCTGGATATCACGCGAAGGACCCTGCCTTCGCCGCAATTGTAGGCGGCCAGAACGGTCATCCAGTCTCCGAACATCTCGTGGAGATCTTTCAAATAGCCGATTGCCGCACGCGTGGATTTCTCCACGTCCATGCGCTCATCTACCCAGTCGTCGCGATTCAGCCCGTATTTGTAGCCTGTCGACGGAATGAACTGCCAGAGCCCGAGTGCGCGCGCCCGTGAGAGGGCAAGAACCTTGTAGCCGCTCTCCACGAGCGGGAGCCAGGAAAGTTCCTCGGGAAGACCGGCCTTCTTCAATTCCCTCACGATGATCGGCCGGTAAATAAAGGATCTCTGATAGGCATTGACGAAGAATTCCCTCTCGATTCCCTGGAACGAGCGGATTTCCTTCTCCACGTCCGCGTTCATGACGATGGGGATTTCCCCGCGCTTTCCGGTTGTCACCGTCTGCATGGATGTGTAGATCGCGAGGATCTTCTTGGCGATCAGCAGCCGCAAGTCGTCCTTCTGCCGGGCGATATTGGGGTCGCCGTCTGTGTCCAGGATGATGGCATAGGCACGGTCCAGAAGATCCAGGGCATTCTCGATATCCCCCTTGCTCCAGAATATCTGGGACTGATCGAGAAGTTCCAGCGCCTCTTCCATGATGCTCTCAGCCTCGTCTCTTTCGCGCTGCCCGTTTGTATCCGACGGCTCCAGGCTCGTCTTGCCCTTGGCATTTCCGGATCCCGGACTTGCCGTTTCTTCAACCGGTGTCGACAGGTACGTGACGGCGTCGGCCGCACCCGACGGAGCGGGTTTTCCGACGGTGAGAAGCTGCTCGGAAGAGCCGGATGGAGCCTCCTGCGCTGCTTCGGACGGATTGGCGTTGGCTTCCGCTGCGGCCACGACCACGGCCGCCGCCGCAGCGGAGAGAAAACATAGTCCGGCAACGATGAGACTCCTGATCCATGGGTTCTTTTCTGCCATCGTTCCTCCTTCGTCATCGTCGGTCAGCGAAGAGCTCTGTGGATGCGCTGATCCCTGTCTCACCTCTTTCTCATTGCAGAAGATAGGCTTCGATGAAGTCGTCGATATCTCCGTCCAGAACGCGCGATGCGTTCCCCACTTCCATGTTCGTCCGGTGATCCTTCACCATTTTGTATGGATGAAGGACGTAGGAACGGATCTGACTCCCCCAGGCGATTTCCTTCTTCGTCTTGTTCACCTCGTCCCGCTTGTCGTGCTGTTCCCGAAGCTTCATGTCGTAAAGACGGGACTTCAGAAATTTCATGGCCATCGCTTTGTTCTTGTGCTGAGAGCGCTCGTTTTGACACTGCACGACGATCCCCGTCGGAAGGTGCGTGATCCTGATCGCGGACTCCGTCTTGTTGACGTGCTGCCCGCCCTTTCCCGAGGAGCGGAAGGTGTCGATGCGAAGATCCTTCTCGTCGATATCGACGACGATCGCATCACTCACCTCCGGATAGACGAAGACGGATGCGAAAGAAGTGTGCCGCCGAGCCCCCGCATCAAAGGGCGAGATTCTGACAAGACGGTGGATCCCCACCTCCGCCTTTGCGTATCCGTAGGCATACTCGCCTTCGATGGTCATGGAAACGCTTTTCACCCCGGCTTCGTCACCGGGGAGGTAATCGATGATGGTCGTCTTGAACCCTTTTCTTTCCGCCCAGCGCAGATACATTCTCACCAGCATCTCTGCCCAGTCCTGGGCTTCCTTGCCCCCCGCACCGGCATGAATCGACATGATGGCGTTCAGGGCGTCCTCTTCCGTGCTCAGCATCATCCGGAGCTCCTCACTCCGGACTGCACTCTTCAGCTTTTCCAGATCCTGTTCGACCTCCGAGATTGTCTGACGATCATCGTCGTGGACGGCAAGCTCATAGAGGTCCGCAAGATCGTTCACGGCTTCCTGCTGTTTCCTCCAGTTCTCAAGCTGCTGAGTGATTCTATTTTTCTTCTTGAGGACCTCACTGGCTTTTTCCGGATCGTTCCAGAAGTCATCACGAAGCGTCACTGCATTCAATGCCTCGAGATCCTTCTCTTTCTGCTTGACGTCAAAGATAGTCCCCTAGCCGCTCGATCTTCTTTTTCAGGTCGGCCAAAGATTCCGTCGTCAGGTCACTCATACTCGATCTTCTCCTTTCTGGCGGCGGCCATTATAGAGAGCGCCGCGACCCACGTCAAACACAAATACAGAAAAATATTTCCATACCTCGCATAGGGGGTCGCAACGTTCATCCATCGTGCCGTGCCCTTGAGAGCCGTGCTCTCGAATATTCCTGTCCTGGCAGCGATACGGCCCGTCGGATCAATGATGGCGCTGACGCCCGTGTTGGCGGCTCTGACGAAAAAAACCCGATTTTCGACGGCGCGAAAGACCGTCATCGACAGGTGCTGATAAGGCGCCGAAGTCGCGCCGAACCAGGCGTCATTGGTGATGTTCACGAGGAGTTCCGCTCCCCGGCGCTTGTAGACGCGGCTGTATTCGGGGAAAATCGCCTCATAACAGATCAGGACCCCCGCCCGGTGGTTGCCCGCGAGCGAGAGGGGATGGAATCCGTCTCCGCGCCGGAAGTCTCCGATCCCCACGGCCAGTTTGTTGACAAAGGGGAAAAAGCGTCTCAGCGGAACGTACTCGCCGTAGGGAACCAGATGAACCTTGTCATAGCGGCCTGCCAGATGACCGTCGGGTGACAGGAGAAACGCGGTGTTTCGATAGGAGGTCTCGTCGCCGTCACGACGGTAGCTCGGGCTTCCGAGCAGAAGCCATGAGTGCATTTCCCTGGCCGTCTCCGTGACCCTTCTCTGCAAATCCGACGCGTCCTGGAAATAGAAAGGGGCCGCCGTCTCCGGCCATACCGTCAGACCACCGGCGGGCGGGGCATTCGCCAGGGAGAGGCGCCGGTAGATGTCCACCGTCTCGCCCTGGTAGTCCGGATGCCACTTCACGTTTTGATCGATATTTCCCTGGACCAGCGTAACACCGACCGGGGAGGCCGCATTCATGGCCTGTCTGACCTGATAGGTGCGCCAGACGCCATAACCGTATGCGCAGAGCACCAGCATGCAGCAGACCACGCACTCCCCTGCCACGCGTTTCAGATCGCCGCCTGCGACCAGGACTTCGAAGAGAAGCGCATTCACCATGACCAGCATGAAAACAATCCCGTAGACGCCCGTTACGTCCGCCATCTGAATCATGCCGAGGTTCTGGTACTGAGAGTAGGCCAGATTTCCCCAGGGGAAGCCGGTCAGCATCCATTCCTTGATCCATTCCGCCGCACACCACAGCGGAGGGGCGATCCACAGAAGCGGCATCCCGCGTTTCTGAAAAAGAGACAGCGTCAGAGAGAAAGCTCCGGGATAGAGGGCAAGGTACGCCGACAGGAGAAGCATCGCACCCACACCGCCCACCATGGGAAGGGACCCGTAGACGACGACCACATAGCTGATCCAATACAGGATGCCTATGTGCGCGACAAGACCGAACAGGAAGCCCAGCACAAAGGCATCGACGGGATTCTTCCGCCGCAGCGCTGCAAAAAGGGGCACCAGGGCGATCCAGGCGATGAATCCCCTGCCGTGGCTGGGGAAAGACAGAAAGAAGAGGCACCCCCCCAGAATGCTGTAAATGACATCCGTCCGTCTGATGCGGTAAAAACGCTGGATGATCGTCATCCTCAATCCCTCCGCCTGTGCGGGCGTTCCTTCACCGCCTCACAGCTGCCGGCGGAAGGAACGAATGCTCATGATGCCCTCATCTCCGATTGGCGTATCGTCCGCAGCGCCCCTCGTCACAGGGCCCGGAGAAGTTCCGACCGGAGTACGTCGTCCCGCCGCTCCTCGACGACACGACGGATGAACGCCAGGATCCTGTCCTTCTCCCTCGGCAGGTTTGCCCTTATCGGGAGGTAGTTCGAGGCATGGTTCGAGGCAAAAAAACAGTCGGTGAAGTCCGACGCGGAGATGATCGTTTCGAGTTCCCGCAGCAGGCCGAACCGGTCCGGCAATGCAAACGCCCCCCGGGATGCCGCGTCGTGCAGCGGTGTTCCGGGAATGACCATGACGGTGAGAGCGCCGACATAATCGGGATCCATGTCCGTCAGAATCCGGCCGGTGTCCTCCGCATGCGCCGTGCTCCTGTCCCTTCCCCCGATTCCCAGCAGAACCGTGACGGACAGGCAAATGCCCGCCTCTTTGACCCTGCGCCCGGCGTCGACCATTTCGTCGTACCCCGCCCCCTTATGGATCAATCGCAGCAGTTCCTCATTGCCCGTTTCGACGCCCAAGTAGATGATCCCCAACCCCCGTTCTCTCAGTGAAATCAGTTCGGCAACGCTCTTCTTCCGGATGCTTTTCGCATTGCCGTAAAGGCCGATCCGCTTTACAGACGGCAGGTGGGTCCGGATCAACTCCAGAATCTTCAGAAGACGCTGCTGCGGGATGATCAACGCGTCGCCATCGCAAAGGAATACGCGCTCGACCCAGGGATAGCACGCCGCCTCCCGGATGTCTTCCTCGATCTCGGCGAGAGCCTTGATACGGAAACGCTTGTCCTTGAAACTCGAGCAGAAGATGCAGCGGTTGTGCGAACAACCGACGGTTACCTGTAGCAGCAGACTTTCCGCCTCGCTGGGGGGACGGATGATCGGGCCTTCATACTTCATTTCCCATCGACCTCCGAGAAGGGACCTGCTGCAGGAACGACCTGCACGGAACAGGAAACCTGCCGGTTTCGCGACGAAAAAAGGGGGTCAACCTTTTGGTCAACCCCCTTGGCTTTGGCGGGGCCGAAGGGACTTGAACCCTCGTCCTCCGACGTGACAGGCCGGCGTTATAACCAACTTAACTACGGCCCCGAATGATATTGCCCCTCAGCTGATGACCTCCGCTTCCGGAACAAGGCAGCCTCGGTCCGCTGGATCAGCCTTTCTTACCTGGTAGGCGGAACAGGACTCGAACCTGTGACATCCACGGTGTAAGCGTGGCGCTCTCCCAGCTGAGCTACCCGCCCGAATTCCATCGCTAAGACCGAGTAGCTTCCTAACAGCAACCACCACTGTTGTCAAGAACGAAATGCCCACGACCGCAAGGAAAAGCGCCTTGATGTCCCTGAGCAAACTCAATGAACCAAACTGCGGGGTATCAAAACAAATCGAGTTGTTGACTAATTCATGCGCACGGCGGGCACCGGCCCATTCGCATCCTGCCGCTCCGTTCCGGCGCATGCTTCCGTATCCCCGGCTGGCGCGGTCTGCGCGCCGTCCTCTTCCCGGAATGCGACCTTGAGAACCTGATCGACGTTCTCGACAAAGATCACATCGAGGGCCTTCACGATATTCTGAGGAACGTCCGGAAGGTCCCTCTCGTTGTCCTTCGGAATGATGACGGTCCTGATCTCGGCGCGATGAGCCGCCAACAACTTTTCCTTCAAACCACCGATCGGCAGCACCCGGCCGCGGAGGGTGATTTCACCTGTCATGGCCAGATCCGACCGCACCTTCTTCTTCGTGAAAGCCGAAGCGAGGGACGTGGCCATGGCGATCCCCGCGGAAGGGCCGTCCTTGGGAATGGCTCCCTCCGGGACATGGATGTGTACGTCCATTTCCTTGTAGAAGTTTGCAGGAATACCGAGCCGCTCGGCCCTCGAACGGACATAGGAGAAGGCCGCCTGGGCGGATTCCTGCATGACGTCCCCGAGCTTTCCCGTCAGGGTCATCTTGCCTGTCCCCTGCATGACAGTCGTTTCGATGGTCAGCAATTCGCCGCCGACTTCCGTCCAAGCCAGACCGATGGTCAGCCCCACCTCGTCCTTGTTTTCCGCTTCGCCATGGCGGTATTTTGGGACGCCGAGATACCTGGAGATGCTCTTGGCGCCGATGTGAAATCGCCTTGTCTTGCTTTCGCCGACGATCTCACGGGCGACCTTTCGACAAACCGATGCAATCTCGCGTTCGAGGTTGCGCACGCCTGCCTCACGCGTATACTGGCGGATGATTTTCAGCAGCGCTTCATCAGAAAAAGCGATCTGGTCTTTCTTGAGACCGTTCGCTTCCGTCTCCTTGGCGACAAGAAAACGCTTTGCGATCCCCAGTTTCTCCAGTTCCGTGTATCCGGCGAGCCGGATCACTTCCATCCGGTCCTGAAGCGGAACCGGTATCGTCTGCAGCACATTGGCCGTCGTGATGAACATGACGTCCGAGAGGTCGTAGTCGACCTCCAGGTAGTTGTCGTTGAAAGCGTAGTTCTGCTCCGGATCGAGCACTTCCAGGAGTGCGGACGCGGGATCGCCGCGGAAATCGGAACTGAGTTTGTCGACTTCGTCCAGACAGAAGACCGGGTTGTTCGAACCGGCTTTCTTCAGCAACTGAATGATCTTCCCCGGCAGTGCACCGATGTAGGTCCTGCGGTGCCCGCGAATCTCCGCCTCATCTCGCAAACCGCCCAAGGACAGGCGGACAAATTTCCGGTTCGTCGCCCTCGCCACCGATTTGGCTATCGACGTTTTCCCAACGCCCGGCGGACCGACGAGACAGAGGATCGGCCCCTTGTTCTTCTTCATGAGGGACTGCACGGCCAGATACTCGAGAATCCTCTCCTTGACCGGTTTAAGGCCATCGTGGTCTTCCTCGAGGATTTTCGCCGATTCCTTGAGGGTGTACGAATTCTCCGTCTTCTCCGCCCAGGGCATGTCCAGAAGCCAGTCGATGTAATTTCTCACAACGGTCGCCTCGGCGGACATCGGCGCCATCATCTGGAGTTTCTTGACCTCCTGTTTGACCTTCTTCTGCGCCTCCTCGGACAGCTTCTTCGTCTTCAGTCGTTTTTCGATCTCGGCGATCTCGTTCTTGAGGTCGTCCTTCTCCCCCATCTCCTTCTGGATCGCCCGCATCTGTTCGTTGAGATAATAATCCTTCTGCGTCTTCTCCATCTGCTTCTTGACCCTGCGCTTGATCTTTTCCTCGACCTGCAGGATCTCGATTTCGGAAATCATACGCTCGTAAACATTCTCGAGGCGTTCATTGACGTGAAAGATCTCCAGGATCTTCTGGCGCTCGTCCAGCTTGAGGTTGAGGTGGGACACCACGACATCGGCCAGCTTCGACGGATCGTCGATCGCGTTGATCGTGCCGACAAGCTCCACATGGACTTTCTTGCTCAGTTTCACGTACGTTTCGAAAGACTCGCGGACGTTCCTCATCAGGGCTTCCGCCTTCACCGGGTCGGTATCTACGGCTTCTTCGACCTCCTCCACCCGCACCATGAAGAATTCCTCATTGGGCAGATACTCCCTGACGGTCCCCCTCCTCTTGCCTTCGACGAGGACCTTCACCGTCCCATCCGGCAGCCTCAGGAGTTGAATGATGATGCCTACCGTCCCGACACGGTAGATGTCGGCCTCCTGCGGTTCATCCTTCTGCGCATTCTTCTGCGCAACAAGAAAGATCCCCTTTTCATATTTCATCGCCGATTCCAGAGCGGCGATCGATTTCTCCCTGCCTACGAACAAGGGAACGATCATGTGCGGAAACATGACGACATCCCGCAACGGCAGCAGCGGCATGACAACCGTCTTCTCTTCTTTCTTCACAAAGTCAAACATAACCCAGCCTATTCTTGGCGTCCTCTATGCAGTTTCAGATTTTGTCTCGAAGACCAGCAACGGCTTCTCCTTTTTCAGGACGACGTCCTCGTTGATGAGGCATTCCAGGATGTCATGCCGGGAAGGGATTTCATACATGATGTCCAGCATGGTTTCTTCCAGGATTGCCCTCAGGCCGCGGGCGCCGGATTTCCGTTCCACCGCCAACTGTGCAATGGCCTTCTGGGCGCCATCCGTGAATTTCAACTTGACGTTCTCGATTTCGAACAGCTTCTTGTATTGCTTGATGATCGCATCTTTCGGCTCCACCAGAATCCGGATCAAGTCCTCGGGATTCAATTCGTTGAGCGTTGCGATCACGGGCAGTCTTCCCACGAATTCCGGGATCAGCCCGAATTTCAGCAGGTCTTCCGGCTGGACCTGCGAAAGGAGTTCCCCGATCCGTTTCTGCTTCTTGCTCTTGATTTCCGCACCGAACCCCAGCGTATTGAAGCCGACGCGGCGGGCGATGATGTCTTCCAGGTCCACGAAGGCACCGCCGCAGATGAACAGGATGTTCGTCGTATCGACCTGGATGAATTCCTGTTGCGGATGCTTCCGCCCGCCCTTCGGCGGAATGTTGGCGAGGGTCCCTTCGATGATCTTCAGCAGGGCCTGCTGCACGCCCTCACCGGAAACGTCCCGCGTGATGGAAGGGTTGCCCGATTTCTTGGCGATCTTGTCGATCTCGTCGATGTAGACAATGCCCCGCGACGCCTTCTCGACATCGTAGTCCGCATTCTGCAGCAGGCTCAGGATGATGTTTTCCACGTCCTCGCCCACATAGCCCGCCTCGGTCAGCGTCGTCGCATCGGCGATCGTAAAGGGCACGTTGAGCATCTTGGCGAGGGTCTTCGCCAAGAGTGTCTTGCCCGAACCCGTCGGTCCGATCAGGAGGATATTGCTCTTCTGGATCTCGACGCCTTCCATGTCCTTGGGGGGAGAGAAGAGGCGTTTGTAGTGATTGTACACGGCGACGGAGAGGATCTTTTTCGGCTTGTCCTGGCCGATGACGTATTGATCGAGAAACTTCTTGATGTTCTTCGGCTCGGGAATGCCCTTCTTCGATTCCTCCGGTTTCGAAGTTTCACTCTCCTCTTCGACGATGCACCGGCACAACTCGATGCACTCGTCACAAATATAGGCGGCAGGCCCCGCTACAAGCTTGCGGACCTCGTTCTGGTTCTTCCCGCAAAAAGAACAGTACAGGAGCCCCTGACCGTTCTGCTGATCCTTCCCCTTTTTCACTCTGCTTTCAACCTTTCTCCGGCCGACGGCACCGCTACTTCCGTTTCTGGATGATCTCGTCGATGATGCCGTACTCCTTGGCCTGTTGACCTGTCATGTAATAGTCCCTCTCCGTATCCGCAAGAATCCTCTCGATCGGCTGCCCCGTCAGTTCCGCCATGATCTGGTTCAATTCATCCTTGAGGCGGAGAATTTCCTTCGCCTGAATGTCGATGTCGGTCGCCTGCCCCTGAAACCCGCCCAGAGGCTGGTGAATCAGGATCCGCGAATGGGGCAGCGCGAACCGTTTGCCCTTATGCCCGGCGGCAAGCAGGATGGCGCCCATCGACGCGGACTGTCCCATGCAGAAAGTGTGCACGGGAGGTTTGATGTATCTCATGGTGTCATAGATCGCCATGCCGGAACTGACATGCCCGCCCGGCGTGTTCAGGTAAAAAAAGATCTCCTTGTCCGGGTCTTCCGATTCGAGGTAAAGCATCTGGGCGATCACCAGGTTCGCCACGTCGTCGTCGATGGCGGTTCCGAGGAAGATAATCCTGTCCTTGAGCAGTCTCGAATAGATATCGAACGCCCTTTCTCCCCTACCATCCTGCTCCACGACCATCGGGATGAGGTTCATGCCTTGCCTCCTGCCGAGGGTCCGCCGGTGACCGTAACCTTCGCATTTTTCTCGATGAAGTCGAACACCTTCTTTGCGAGCTCCTCGCCCCGCACACTCTCGGTCAGGTCATCCTTCTCCAGCGATGCCCTCATGTCATCGTACGACCGGCCGCTGCCTGCCGCAAGTTCCCTGATGCGTGCCTCCAACTCCTGGTCGCTGACCGCAATCGACTCCTTGGCGGCAATCCGTTTCACCAGCAGGAAGGTCCTGACGATCCTCGTCGCCTCTTCCTTGAACTGATCGTGAAGTTTGATGCTCAATTCCGTAGCCTTCTTTTCGTCCATCCCGCGGTACATCATCCTGCGATGGGCATCTGCCATCATCGAAAAGATCTGTCGTTCGACCAGCGTGTCCGGTACCTCGAACGGGTTGTTCTGCAGGATGGCCTGACGGATGCTTTCCCGGAGGGCCGCTTCGGCAGCCCCCTTCTTCTCCTCCTGCAGGGATGCCTTCACCTCTCCGCGAAGCTGCTCCAGCGTTTCGTACTTTTCGAAATTCTTGATGAATTCTTCATTCAATTCGGGAAGTTTCTTTTCCTTGATGTTCTTCAGCACGACGGAGAAAACGACTTCCTTTCCCGCGAGGTCCTTGGCACGGTAGTTTTCAGGAAACGTGACGGGAAACTCTTTCTTTTCTCCCGGCTTCATGCCGGTCAGATGTTCCTCGAAGCCCGGCACAAACATCCCCCCCCCGATCTCCAGAAGGTACCCTTCCGACTTGAGGTCTTTCCGCACCTCCTGCCCCAGGCGGCCCTCAAAATCGATCGTGACGTAGTCGCCCTTCCGGACCTCCCGTCCCTCGGAGACTTCTTCCAGCGTCGCGTAAAGATTGCGGATTTCCCTCAGTCGATTTTCGACATCTTCGTCGGTTACGGAAGGTTCTTCCCTGCTCAATTCCAGTCCCAGGTAACCCTGCGGCTCAAAGACCGGGTCGACTTCAACGGTCGCCGTAAAGTTGAAGTCCTTTCCCACCTCGATTCCCTGCTGCTCGATGTGCGGCTGGCCGATGGAAGCGATTTCCTTCTCTTTCAGCGTCTCCCAGTAATGACGATTGACGAGGCTGGTAACCGTCTCCTCCGTCACATAATCCCTGTATCTCGTCTCTAGAATGGCGCGGGGCACCTTCCCTGGCCGGAAGCCCTTCACTTTCACCTTGTGGCCGACACTCCTGTAGGCCGATTCGAGCTCCTGCTTCACGTCCTCCCAAGGAATCTGAAAGACCAGTTTCTTCTTTACCGGACTAAGATCTTCGACCGTCACTTCCGCTCGCACTTCGTTCACAATCAACTCCTTCCGTCTCTTCCGTGGCAAGAAAATGGTGCGAGAGAGGGGAGTCGAACCCCTACCCGCGAAGCAGGCTGGATCCTAAGTCCAGTGCGTCTTCCAGTTCCGCCACTCTCGCGTATTTGCTTCGTTTCACCCATATATATACATTGAAAGGGTCTTGTCAACCGCAATCGCCCTGTGGGTTTTCTTGGGGGAAACCAACAAAAAAACCGCCCCGAAGAAGCGGTTTTTTTCATTTTCATGGTCGGGGCGAGTGGATTTGAACCACCGACCCTCTGAACCCCATTCAGATACGCTACCAGACTGCGCCACGCCCCGACTTGCTTGAGAAGCGGCTGATGTCTATCATCGATGTCGGATGATGTCAAGGACTATAAACCTCAAAAAATACCTTGATTTACGGGGCGTGGTTCGCTATAAAAACACCGGTTCCGTGAGAGAAATTTTCCGGAGGGGCCCTTTTGAGGATGGCGGCAACAGGACGTGTGTATTGGATCTCTTGCCTCTGTGCGGTTCTCTTTGTTGTTCTCGCACCATCCCCCGCACCCGCGGATATCTACAAGTATGTGGACGGGGAAGGCGTCATCCACCTGACCAATATCCCGACGGAAAGCGACGTCCCCTATGAGCTCGTCATGAGGGAAAAGCCGGTGCACTTCAACCTGAAGCCATCCCAGATGAGCCAATACGATCACTTGATCGTCCGCGCGGCCGAAAAATACGCCATCGATTCTGCGCTGATCAAGGCCATCATCAAGGCTGAATCCAATTTCAACCACCGCGCCGTCTCTCCCGTGGGCGCCAGGGGACTCATGCAACTGATGCCGGCCACCGCCTCGTCGCTGCGTGTGCGCGACACGTTCCACCCCGAAAACAACATCGAAGGCGGCACCCGCTATCTGCGCTATCTGATGAATGTCTTCAAAGGTGACCTCCCGCTTGTGCTGGCCGCATACAATGCGGGAGAAAAAGCGGTTTTCAAGTACGAGGGACGCGTTCCCCCCTACGGCGAAACGCGACGGTACATCCAGAAGGTCCTGACGTATTTCGACCAGTACCGCAGACCCTGATCTGACACGAAGATCCGCATGCCGACGGTGACGCCGACAGCGTTCAACGTCCCCCGACCGTGATGGATTTCCGGATCTTTTCCAGCTTCCTGTCTTTGAACCCTCTGATCGCCGTCAAGTCATCAACGGACCGAAAGGCTCCGTGCGCCGACCGGTAAGCGGTGATCGCTTCGGCGGTCTTCGGCCCGATCCCCTCCAGCAGCATCAATTCATCCGCCCTGGCCCGGTTGATGTCGAGGGGCACGTCGAAGAGGAGCTTCGCTCCCGCGGCCATGTCGCCGATCTGTACCCCAAGAAAAGAACCCCCTGCCCCGGAAACGTGCAGGCGCGTCCCGTTCGGGGGCTGACGATCGGCGTTTTCGACGGGGGACCGGCCTTGATCGATCCCGGCGATGCCAAGGATATCCCCGATCGTCGCAGACGCCGGCACGTGGTAGATGCCGTCTTTTTCACGCTGCCCGGACAGCTCGACGACTTTCGCGCCTGCCCTCCACTCGGCATAGGGAAGCAGGATCGGCCTTTCCCTCTCCACGGGAAAAGGGAACAGAGCGGCAGCGAGCCACGCGGAAAGGAGCACCCCGAACAACCCGATCGCCCCGACCTCCTGTCCGCACAGCGGAACGCTTTCAGCGTTTGTCCAATTCGAAGGCATCGTGAAGCGCCGCAACGGCATGCTCCGTATACTTGGACTTGATGACGCAGGAAATCTTGATCTCGGACGTGCTGATCATCATGATGTTGATCCCCTCCGCCGCCAGCGTCGAAAACATCTTGGAGGCAACTCCCGAGTGACTGACCATTCCCACTCCGATGATGGAAATCTTCGCAACATCGTCATCCACTTCCACACGGTCGGCGCCCACGGCCTTGGCGGCCGCCTCGATGATCCGCGTCGCCTCCTTGAGCTCCTTCCGGGACACCGTAAAGGTCAGGTCCGTGCGGCCTTCCACGCTCGCGTTCTGGATGATCATGTCGACGACGATGTTGTTCTCGGAAAGCGGCGTAAAGAGTTTCGCGGCCACACCGGGCATGTCCGGAACGCGGACGACGGTGATCTTGGCCTGGTCTCGGTCGTAGGTCACACCGGACAGTACTTCCTTTTCCATATCCTTGTCTTCCTTCGTCACCAGGGTACCTCCTTCGTCGGTAAAGGTTGACTTCACCATCACGGGGACTTCGTATTTTTTCGCGATCTCGACGGACCGATGCAGGAGCACCTTCGCTCCCGCCCTTGCCATCTCCAGCATCTCGTCATAGGAAATCCTGTCCAGCCTCCTGGCCTTGGGGCAGATGCGGGGGTCCGTCGTATAGACACCGTCCACATCGGTGTAGATTTCGCAAACGTCCGCCTTCAATGCCGCCGCCAGGGCTACGGCGCTTGTATCGGAGCCGCCGCGACCCAGCGTCGTGATATTCTGCTCCGCGTCGACGCCCTGGAAGCCCGCGGCGACGATGATGCTGCCCTTGGACAATTCCGCCTTCAGCGCCTCCGCGTCGATATCCAGGATGCGCGCCTTCTTGTAGGCATGGTCCGTCCTGATGCCCATCTGGAAACCAAGAAACGAGCGGGCCTTGTGTCCCATCCTGTTGAGAACGATGGCCAGCAGTGCGACGCTGACCTGCTCCCCCGTCGAGATGAGGGAGTCGTATTCCCTCGGGTCCGGCTCATCGGCGGCCTTCTGGGCAAGCTGTATCAGTCGATCGGTTTCACCGGCCATGGCCGAAACGACGACGACGACATCGTTGCCGGCCTCCTTGGCCTTGATCACTTTTCGGGCGACGTTTTCGATCTTTTCCAGATTCGCGACCGACGTCCCGCCATACTTCTGAACCACCAGAGCCATTTGCCTTACCTCCCGATAATAGGATCCACCGCTTTCCCGCCGTTCTCCGCATCTCCCGTTCGCAAATCTCCAACATCCGCCGGCAATCCGGCTTTCAGGGCCGCGAAGGAACACTTCCGTCATCTCTTCAGCAGCGCCGTCAGCCTTTCCAGGCGATCGGTCCGCCCGCCGATTTCGATCTCCCTCTCTTCCTCGCCTCTGTGGGCAAGACGGATGAACCACGAACTGTCTGGCAGGACGCGCAGGATCTTCTCCGACCATTCGATCACCGTCACGCCCTCGCCGTAGAAGTATTCTTCGTACCCCAGATCCGCCAGGTCCCCTTCTCCGGAGAGCCGGTACAGGTCCAGATGGTACAGGGGAATGCGGCCGGGGTATTCGTTCATGAGTGTAAAAGTCGGTGACGTCACGGCATATTCCGCCGGCACATCCAACCCCAGCGCGATCCCCTGTGACAGGGCGGTCTTGCCGCTTCCCAGGTCGCCCGAGAGGGCGACGATATCGCCTTTCTGCAGGATCGATCCGAGGAGCATCCCCAGCCGGCGGGTATCATCGGGAGAGGCGCTGCAAACGACGATCTTCTCGCTACGCTTATCCTCCCTTTTGTCACGCCTCCATTCCACCTTCCTGTCCCCCCGGCGGCGCGGGCTTCTTCCCTTCCGCTTCCGCGTCAGCAATTGGCGATGGCTTCCGCCACCCGAACGACCTTGACCATCTCCCGGACGTCATGGACGCGCACGATTTGGGAACCCTGCAGGACAGCCGCTGTGACGGCGGCCGCCGTGCCTTCGATCCGTTCCCCCGGCTGCCCGCCGGTGATCTGACCGATGAAGGATTTCCGGGATACCCCCGCCATGAGCGGCCGTCCGAGCTGCCGGAATTCGCGAAGGCGGCGGAGAATCTTCAGATTGTCCTCCCCGCTCTTTCCGAACCCGATGCCCGGATCGATGACGATCCGGTCTCTCTCGATGCCGCAGGAGACCGCAGAGGCGACCCTGTCTTCGAGAAAACGGACAATCTCGCCGGGCATCGCTGCATAGCGCAAATCGCCCGACTGCATGTCCGCCGGGGTACCGCGCATATGCATCAGCACAACGGCGGCTCCGCTCCGCCGGACGACCTCCGTCATGCCCGCGTCGAACCGCAGCGCACTGATGTCGTTCACCATTTCCGCCCCTGCCGCGAGCGCCTGCCTGGCGACCTCCGCCTTACAGGTGTCCACCGATACGGGAAGACCGCTCCGCGCCGTGATGCCGCGGATCACCGGGATCACCCGCTTCAATTCCTCTTCCAGCGGCACCGGCCGGGCACCCGGCCGGCTCGATTCGCCGCCGACGTCGATCCAGTCGGCGCCGGATTCGAACATGGCCAGGCCGGCCTCAACGGCCTCCTCGCAACACCGGAAGCGCCCGCCGTCGGAAAAGGAGTCGGGGGTTGCGTTGACGATGCCCATGACCTGGACCCTGCTCCCCAACCTCATGGTCCGCCGGCAGGTCGTCAGCATCCAGGAATCCAGGGCCAGGTTCGCCATCAGCCGCTTCAGCGTTGCCGCGACCTCCGCGAGTCCGAACGGCTGGGACGCAATCTTCTCCGCGAAACGTTCGACCTGCTTGCGCGTTCCCATCAGGATCACGTCGGTGCGCGATACGCTGCAGTCGACGGTCCCCCTCGCCACGGCCGCATCAGCGCCCAGGGAAAGCATCTCCTGTTTGATGATGTTGGCGATTTTGCACTCCACCGCCTCCACAAGGATGCACAGATACTGCATCTTCGGCGCCATGGCCTCGATGCCATAGGGGTCCGTTCCGATCTCCCGGAGGAGCTCGACGGCTTCTGCCGAGGATTCGGGGCGAATGCAGTTCAGGCGGTATTGCATGAATAGCCGATGATCAGGACGCCTCCGGGGCGCCGGCCGGGCCGAAGGCCAGCACCTGCTGCTGGCCCCCGTGGATGATGTCGTCGAGTTCGGTCGTGTTCAAGACCTCTTTCTCCAGGAGGGCTGCGGCGATCTTGTGAAGCGTTTCCAGATGCTCCGTAAGGAGCCTCTTCGCCTCGCGGTAGGCTTCCGAAACGATCCGCGAGATCTCCTCGTCGATTTTCTGTGCGGTCTGTTCGCTGTAGTCCTTGTGCGTCATGAAGTCGCGTCCCAAAAATACCTGCTCTTCCTTCTTCCCATAACTCAGCGGCCCCATCACGTCGCTCATGCCCCACTCGCATACCATCTTCCGCGCCACATTCGTGGCACGTTCGATGTCGTTGCCGGCCCCGGTCGTGAAATCGTGAAGGACGAGTTCTTCCGCCGCCCTCCCTCCCAGGAGGATCGAAATGTTGATCAGAAGATACTTCTTGGGATAGGTGTGCTTCTCATCAATCGGCAACTGCTGCGTGACCCCGAGGGCGCGTCCGCGGGGAATGATCGTCACCTTGTGAATCGGATCGCTGCCCGGCAGGAGCTTCGCGACGAGCGCATGGCCAGATTCATGATAGGCCGTATTGCGCTTTTCCTCGTCGCTGATGACCATGCTCCTGCGCTCGGACCCCATCATCACCTTGTCCTTCGCGAATTCGAAATCCGCCAGATCCACGACGTCCTTGTTCCGGCGAGCCGCGTAGAGGGCCGCCTCGTTGACGAGGTTTTCGATATCGGCGCCCGAAAAGCCCGGCGTACCCCGGGCGATGACGCCGAAGTCGACGTCCGGCGCGAGAGGAGCGTTCCGGGTATGGACCTTCAGGATCATCTCCCTGCCCTTGACGTCCGGGAGCGGCACGACCACCTGGCGGTCGAAGCGCCCCGGTCTCAGGAGGGCCGGGTCCAGGACGTCGGGACGGTTCGTCGCCGAGACGAGGATCACGCCCTCATTCGATTCGAATCCGTCCATCTCGACAAGGAGCTGGTTGAGCGTCTGTTCCCGCTCATCGTGTCCGCCGCCGAGGCCTGCACCCCTGTGGCGGCCCACAGCGTCGATCTCGTCAATGAAAATGATGCAGGGCGCATGCTTCTTTCCCTGGGTAAACAGGTCCCTCACTCTCGACGCCCCAACCCCGACGAACATTTCGACGAAATCGGATCCGCTGATGCTCAGGAAGGGGACACCCGCCTCGCCGGCGATGGCCCTTGCCAGAAGCGTCTTTCCCGTTCCGGGCTGACCGACGAGCAGCAGCCCCTTCGGGATGCGCCCCCCCAGCCGCGTGAACTTCTTCGGATCACGCAGGAAATCGATCACCTCTTCCAGTTCCGCCTTCGCCTCGTCGATGCCGGCAACGTCCTCAAAAGTGACCTTCTTCGTCTTGTCGGTCATGAGGCGGGCGCGGCTCTTGCCGAAGGACATCGCCTTTCCGCCGCCGGATTGCATCTGACGCATGAAGAAAATCCACACGCCGATGAGGAAGAGCATGGGGAACCACGACACGAGAAGCGTCATGTACCAGGGAGAATCGTCCAACGGTTTTGCGGAGATCCGGACCCCCTTGTCCTTGAGGAGCGCCACAACCCCGGCGTCCTTCGGGGAGTAGGTCTTGAAGCTCCGTCCATCGGTGAACTTGCCCTGGATGCTCTCGCCCTGGATCGTGACCTCCGAAACCTGGCCCTTTTCCACCTGGGAAATGAATTCGCTGTAGATGATGCTGTCCTGGGCGCCCTTCGGCTGGTTGAACAGGTGATATAGCATCACGAAAACAAGGCTGATCACCAGCCAGAGCGCGATGTTCTTCTGTAGAGGATTCAATCGTTCTTCTCCTTGCGGCCTCAGGGCCGGTCGCTTCCGGACGCTGCCTTATCGCTCTCCGCCCGGAACCGTCAGCGGCATCACTCTGAAAAAAGCTTAAGCGGGGTCAATACAATAAGGTGTTGCGTTTTTCAAATCATTTCTGCGCCTTCATTTCCACCATGAGAATCCGCCGGGTCGCCCCGGTGATCCTCACTCTTTCGCTGAGGCGCCACGGCGGTACCCAAAGGACCGATTCCCGGTCCGCAACGAGCGGCATCTCGTCCCGCCGCCGCCGGGGAAGCTTGATGTCGATCAGGAAATCCTTCAACTTCTTGTGTCCCGACATGCCGAAGGGCTGGAACCGGTCCCCCGCCCTGCGGCTGCGCACGACCAGGGGATAGGTGATTCGCTCGTTATCCATATAGACGCGGCCCTCGACGGAGAAATCCATCCCCCCTCTGTCCGCCCAGGAAAAGCGAAGCTCGGCACCGATGACATCGACCGCCACGGTCGCCGGGGGCTCGACGGAAAGCTCGAAGGGAGAGGCACTCGTTCCGCCGCCGCGTCCCTGCCCGCTTTTTTCCAGGACGAGAAGTCCCTTCGCCGGATCCCGGCGGGCGACCACCCCGTTGGGAAGGGCCACTTCGCCGGCCGGCTCACTCCGCGAGATCATTTCCGCCACCGCCAGGACATGGGCATAGCCGATGCCCGTCCCTTCCGGCGTCATTCTTTCCAGCAGCTCCTTCAGGACCCGGTTGCCCAGCGCCGGATGGAGCGACTGCAGGACATCGACGGGCACACCGATGACCTCCGTCTCCCGCGGGACCCCCCACTCCCGGAGCCTGTCCTCGACGATCGCCTGGAGATACTCATCCTCGCTCCGGAGGATCTCCGCCGTCCTCACCAGGGTTGCGTCCAGCCTGGGATTGAAGCGCCGCATCTCCGGCACCAGCGACGCCCTCAGACGATTCCGCACAAATCGGTCGGAGCGGTTCGACGAATCGCGGACGTACTCGATGCCGCAGTCTTCGAGAAAGCGGAGGATCTCGTCCCGGCCCAGCTCCAGCAGCGGCCGGATCATCAGCCCGTCCCGCACCGGCTGCATGCCCCTCAGGCCCCTGGGGCCGCTTCCCCGGAGGAGATTCATCACGACCGTCTCGGCCTGATCATGAAGGTGGTGCCCGAGCGCGATCCTCCGGGCGCCGTATCTGCCGGCCACCCCGGCCAGGAAATCATACCGCATGCGGCGGCACAGATCTTCCGTCGATCTCCCGGAGGACGGGAGCAGCCGCGGGATATCGGCCCGGCCGCATTCGAAGGCCAGATTCATGTTCTCCGCGCACTTTCGGACGAATTCTTCGTCTCGATTCCCCTCTTCGCGCCGAAGCCCGTGATTGAAATGGGCGACCACGAGCCGCAGGGCCATCTCTTCCGACAGGCCGCCGAGAACCTTCAGGAGGGCCATGGAATCCGGCCCCCCGGATGCGGCGACGACGACCGTTTCACCGCCCGCCAGCATCCGATGGCGCAGGATGATCCCCCTCACCCGCGAAAGCACGGGGTGAGACGCGATCGCCGTGATCGCCTTTCCGCCCCCTTCCTTTCTCATGCAAGCAGTTCCCGGAGATCCTGAGGGTGTTCGTAGACGATGTCGGGACCTTCGCCAAGAAGCAACTCCCGCGGCGTGAGACCGTTCAGATAGGCGCAGCTGAGGACCCCGGCGTTCTTCGCAAAGCGGATGTCCGCGATCCCGTCGCCGATCACGACCGTCCGCTCGCGCCTTTCCGGGGCCGTCTCGACAACGGTGTCCATGAGACGCGCGTCCGGCTTCATGTAAGGGGTGCTGTTTTCACCCAAGATCCGTTCGAACCGGTCGGCAATGCCCAGGCCCTCGAGAATCCGCTTTGCGTATGCGATCCTCTTGTTCGTCACCACGATCTTCCTCTTTGTGTCGTAGTGGGCGAGCATCTGCGCAACGCCCGGGTACAGACCGGTCGTATCCAGCATGTGCTGCTCGTAATGTCCTTCGAAGATCTCCATGGCCCGATCCATCAGGTGTTGATGGGCGGGGCCAAGCGCTCTTTCCACGAGCCTTCCCAGGCCGTTGCCGACAAAGGTCAGAATCTTCTCCTCCTGCAGTATGGGCAGACCGAGCGTTTTGAGGGTATGCACGGCCGAACGGGCGATGTCCCTGCCCGAGTTGACCAGCGTGCCGTCGAGATCGAAAATCATCAAGTCCACATTCTTCATGTTCTTGCACCTCTTCCGGGAACCTATAACGGAGCGATCCGTGAATTTCAATCCCTCTTTTGATCTTGACAGTGGTTGTACCTGCGAGTACCGTAACAGCCTTTCGCAGAATCTTCTTTCCAGTGAGGATGCAGCATGACAAACAATACGAAGCTCAACAGATGGGTGAACGAGACCGCCGACCTCTGCAAACCGGATGCCGTCGTCTGGTGCGACGGAACGGAGGAGGAATACCGGTGCCTGTGCGAACGCATGGTCGAATCCGGCACCTTCGTCAAGCTCAGTCCGGAGCGGAAGCCGAACTCCTATCTCTGCCGGTCCAATCCGGCCGACGTCGCCCGTGTCGAAGACAGGACCTTCATCTGTTCCCGCAGGCAGGAAGACGCGGGCCCCACGAACAACTGGTGCGATCCGCTGGAGATGAAGAGGCGGTTGACGGCGCTCTTCGACGGCGCCATGCGGGGGCGGACGATGTACGTGATTCCCTTCAGCATGGGCCCCCTGGGCTCCCGCATCGCCCATATCGGCGTGGAGATCACCGATTCGCCCTATGTCGTCTGCAACATGCGCATCATGACGCGGATGGGAAAGGCGGTGCTGGACGTCCTCGGACCCGACGGAGATTTCGTACCCTGCCTCCATTCCGTGGGCATGCCCCTCCCTCCCGGCCAGCAGGATGCGCCCTGGCCCTGCAATGCCGAGAACAAGTACATCGTTCATTTCCCCGAAGAAAGGGCGATCTGGTCCTACGGAAGCGGCTACGGCGGAAACGCCCTGCTGGGAAAGAAGTGCTTTGCCCTCCGGATCGCCTCCGTCATGGCGCGGGACGGGGGATGGATGGCCGAACACATGCTCATTCTGGGCATCACCTCTCCCTCCGGCGTCAAGAAGTACTTCGCGGCGGCCTTTCCGAGCGCCTGCGGAAAGACCAACCTCGCGATGCTGATTCCGACGATTCCGGGCTGGAAAGTCGAATGCGTGGGCGACGACATCGCCTGGATGAAGTTCGGCGCCGACGGAAGGCTCTATGCCATCAACCCCGAGGCCGGTTTCTTCGGCGTCGCCCCCGGCACCTCCATGGAATCCAATCCCAATGCGATGCTCACCCTTCAGAAAAATGCGATCTTCACAAACGTCGCCCTGACTCCCGACGGGGACGTCTGGTGGGAAATGATGACGAAGGAGGAGCCGCCCCGCCTGATCGACTGGCGCGGCCAGGAATGGTCTCCCGGCTGCGGCCGTCCCGCGGCGCATGCAAACGCCCGCTTTACCGCCCCCGCGGGCCAGTGTCCGGCCATCGACGCCTCCTGGGAAGATCCCCGCGGCGTGCCCATTTCGGCGATCCTTTTCGGAGGGCGCCGCCCGGGCGTCGTTCCCCTGGTGCACCAGGCCTTCAACTGGCAGCACGGCACGTTTCTCGGCTCCATCGTCAGTTCCGAAACGACCGCCGCGGCGCAGGGAAAGGTCGGCCAGGTCCGGCGCGATCCCTTTGCCATGCTTCCCTTCTGCGGCTACCACATGGCGGATTATTTCGCCCACTGGCTGTCGATCGGACGGTCGGCGGACCCGGTGAAGCTGCCCAAGATCTTCTACGTCAACTGGTTCCGCAAGACCGCGGAAGGCAAGTGGCTGTGGCCCGGATACGGGGAGAACAGCCGGGTGCTGAAATGGATCTTCGAACGCACCGAGGGAGCCGGCCGGTCCGTGGAAACGGCCATCGGACATCTTCCGACGCCGGACGCCATCGACCGGAGCGGTCTGGAGGTTTCCGAATCTGACATGCGGCGGCTCGTGGAAGTGGACCGGGACGCCTGGCTGGCCGAGCTGGACGGCATCCGGCAGCACTACGCAAAATTCGGCGACCGGATGCCGAAGGAATTGTGGGGCGAACTGGAAGCCCTGGAGGCGAGACTCCGGAAATCCTGAAGGCGCCGCGACGGAGCCCTTCTCAGTTTCCTGCGTTCTGGGAGGGGATCCGCAACGCGTCGGCCAGGCCGGAGAGCCGGTCGATCTTCCGCGACAGGGCGGCGGCAAAGATCTCTTCGCGGGCCCACACCTCGACCTCACGCCTCGCCCTCGTCAGGGCGGTGTAGACCAGCTCCCGCGTGAGGAGCGGCGAATCGCGGTCGGGCATCAGGAAGAGGATCTTTTCGCATTCCGATCCCTGGCTCTTGTGCACCGTCGTCGCAAAAACGGTCTCGTGCTCCGGCAGCCGCATGGGGTCGATTCTCCTCACCTCTCCCTGCTCGTCGCGAAAATGGGCGTAGATTTCCCGCCCGCCTTTCCCCGTTCCTTCGGGGCCCTGCATCAGGACGCCCGTGTCCCCGTTGAAAAGGCCCAGCGCATAGTCGTTGCGAAGGATCATGATCGGGCGGCCCGGGTACCGTCTCCCCCCCGCATCCGGAAGACCCGCGGACCGAAGGATCCGTTCCACGGCGAGGTTGACCGCTTCCACGCCCCAGGGCCCCTGGCGGACGGCGCAGAGAATGCGGAATCGCTCCAGGGTCTCGAGGACAACGCCGATATCCGCATGGGATTGCAGCGCAGCCAGATAATCCCGGAAACCGTCCCGGACCGCCTCCTTCAGCGCCGACGGAAACGCGTCCGGCGCGGGCGGCACACGCCATCGCGCCTCCCCCTCCGATCCCGACCTGAGGCAGGCAAGGGCCTTTTCCACATCGCCCCGCCGCACCGCATCGCTGAGGAGGCCGATGCCGCTGTCGGCACGGAAGCGAAAATTCCGCTGCAGCTCCACCAGGCCGTCTCCGATTGCCGGCCCGCCGCCAGGCGTCTCTGCCGTCCCGAAGTCCGACGCCAAGGCCCCCAGGGCGCCCTTCAACGCACCGGAGGGGATATTCATCGGTCCCGCATTGCAGATGTCTCCCAGGACCGCGCCGGCGTCTACGGAGGCCAGCTGATCCTTGTCGCCCAGGAGGACCAGGCGGGCCGACTCGGGAAGAGCCTCCACCGTCCGGGCCATCAGCGGCAGGTCCACCATCGACGCCTCATCGATCACGAGAACATCCGCCGGCAGCGGTCGGCTCCGGCTGTAGCGGACATGCCGATGAGAAAGACCCAGCAGGCGATGAAGGGTCGACGCCCCGTGGGGCATGGCTTCACGGACCCAGTCCGGGCACGGCAGAGACTCCCGGGCGCGGCCCAGCGCCTGTTCGAGCCGCCCTGCAGCCTTGCCGGTCGGCGCCGCGAGGGCGATCCGTACGCGCCTCCCCCGCCCCGCGGTCTCCAGCAGGAGGGCGAGCATCTTCGCAACGGCCGTCGTCTTGCCCGTGCCCGGGCTTCCGGAGACGATGCAGATCGGGCAGACCGCGGCCGTGAGCGCGGCCAGCCGGTGGAGATCCGGCGTGCCGGGGGTCCGATCGGGGAAAAGCCGGTCCAGCGCAGCCTTCAGGGACGTCAGGGACGGAACCGGCGGTTTCAGGGCCGGCGTGCCGCCGGCAAGCCAGGCGCGCAGGCGCCTACGCAGAAAGGCCGCCAGATCGCTTTCATACCGCCAGTAGCGATGGAGATACAGCCGGCCGGCGTCATCGAGTATCAGCGGTGCGAATTCCCCCGGCCTTCCCACAACCCGGCTTTTCGACAGGGATTGCCGCCACGAAGTGAGATCGGGAGCGCACCGCCCTTCCCAGGACGGAATATCGGCGACCTCCCTGCCCGCCCACTCGGCCAGATCGGTGCACACGTGCCCCTCACGGCCGCGCCGGCTGACCGCAAGGGCTGCCAGGAACAGGGCCGGATCTTCCCGGCCCTCCAGAGCGCACATCAGGCGGGCGAAATGCCGGTCTAGGGGAAGGTCATCCGAAAAAGGAAGCCGCGGATTCATGTCCGCCCCCTCTCTTTCAGCACCGCTGCGGCCAGCCTTTCGACGGCCGCGAGCGGCGGCCGCTCGCGATGGACGCCCGAATCCCCTCCCCGGGAAGGCTCCATCCCCCGGACAAAGAGGTAATAGGCCCCGCCGAAATGGCGCTCGTAATCGTAATCGGGGATCCGCGATCCGAGATAGAGGTGAAGTGCCAGCGTGTAGATGGCGCACTGCAGATAATAATGCGCCCGGAGCATCTCCGCCTTCAGCGCGTCATTTCCATAGTCCGACGGGCCCGCACCGAGCAGATTCGATTTCCAGTCCACGAGGTAGTAGCGTCCGCCGTGGCGGAAGACCAGGTCGATGAATCCCTTCATGAAGCCGCGGGTCGGCTGGAACTGGAGCCTTCCGACCGTCTGCGGGAGGACCGACGCGACGTCCGCCCAGGCCTGTCCAGCCTTCAACGCTTCCGCAAGCGCCTCCGGGGTCACCGTCTTCATCGGAAAATGAAACTCGATTTCCTCGAGCCGGTCCCTCCGGCCGACGGAGGAAAGGACGAACGAGGGATCCTCCGGCACGAACGGCGTGGCGACGATTTTCGACAACGTATCGGCGATCACCTCTTTCCATCCCTCGTCGAAACCGTAGTCGCGCAGATGTCTCTGCGCCAGGTCCTCCAGGTAATCGCGCCTGTTGCAGGTGAAGTCGAACGCCCTCAGGACCTCGTGCACGAACAGGCCGGTCCGGACGCCCGCCGGAAAGCTGCGGATCCCGTCGAGCCGGGAAGTCGGTCCCGGAATGGCAACGCGGCGACCGCCGTCGCCCACGGCAGACAGGGGATCGAAATCGCGCCAATCCTCCGCCTCTTCTCGCTCGGAAACCAGCAGGGAATAGCTGGCCAGGCGCTCTCCCTGATCGATGGCCGCGCGAAACTCCCGGCGGCAAAGGGGTCTGCCCGCCGGCGACGGATCGTCCGTCAGGGGTCTCTCGGGCGCGGGCAGCGCCGAAACGGCGATGGTTCCTTCCGCAGCCAGCGCCTGCAGGTCCTCCCGGAGCCCCTCTTCCGTGCGGTCCTTCCATAGCTTTTCCGTCTCCCCGACGGGGTCTGCGGCTCCGGCAGCCGAAGGCGCGTGAAAGAGATAGGCCGGCGCAGAGGTGCCGCTTCCGTTGATCCGCCCCCAGGCGAAGGCGCAGCGGTATTTTGCCCTCGTCAGCGCGACGTAGAAGAGGCGGCAGTTTTCCGAAAGCGCTTCCCGGGCGGCCTCAGCGGCGTGCCGCTCGCGGTCCGGAGAGCCGAGGTCGAGCGTCAGGTGAAACCCCTGCGCACGATCGTGATAGAGGAATTCACCTGGCCCGACGCCCGATCCGTCCCAGACGAAGGGGCAGAAAACGATCGGGAATTCCAGTCCCTTGCTCTTGTGGACGGTGAGGATCTGAACCGCGTCGGCATCGCTTTCCAGGCGCAGCTGGTTTTCCCGAAGCCGGTTCGTTGACCGATGACGAACCTGCGCCAGCCATCGCTGCAGACCCTGCATGTCGAGATGCTCTTCCAGACTCGTCCGGTGAAGGAGCTCCGCCAGGTGCTGCAGGTTGGTGACCCTCCGCTCGCCGCCGGGAAGCCTCAGCAGACGGCTTCGGATCCGCTCATGGAAAAGAAGCGCCCGGAACATGAAGACGAACCCGCGTTTCCGCCACTGCTCGTGATAGCGGAAAAATCGCTGCTGCTGTTCCGACCAGGACGCCTCGCTGCTTCTCCAGCGGTCGATCTCGGCCGCCGTCGCCCCGAGAAGGTCCGTCGCCAAGGCCGCCGCCACGAGACCATCGGCACGCGGATTGCCGACGGCCGCCAGAAGCATCTGCATCTGCCCGGCTTCGGGCGCATCGAAAAGATTCGCCGTGCCGCGCGTCACGGCATGAACCCTCTTCGCTGCGAGCTTTTCCGCCACAAGCAGCGCCTCGCGGTTTGTCCGCACGAGGACGGCGATGTGCCCTTCCGCCAGCCCTTCGTCCCCTATCCGGGCCCTTCCCAGCCTCCCGAGGCGGACCAGCCTTGCGATCTCGGATGCAACGGCGTCCGCGACCGCTTCGCGAGCGGCCGTCTTCGAGACCGGTTTGCCGGCGGCCCCGAAGTCCCCCGCCTGCAAGAACCAGCAGCGGAGGGGCGCTTCCCTGACGCTGTCGATCCGCAGTTCGCCGCGGCCTTCGTTGCGGCCCGGCACCGCGGCGCGGAAATGGATTCCGTCGTAGACGAAAGGCATCGCATTCGCCGCAAAGACACGGTTCACGGCGTCGATCAGGCCGGGATCGGAACGCCTGTTTTCCAGCAGCGTATAGCGCTTCCCGGCCTCCGCCGCAGACTGCAGGTAGGCGAAGACGTCGGCGCCGCGGAAACCGTAGATCGCCTGCTTGGGATCGCCGATGAGAAAGAGCGTGCCGTCCGGCCCCCCGAAGATCCTCCGGAAGATCGCAAACTGTACGGGGTCCGTGTCCTGAAATTCATCGACCAGCGCGGCCCTGTACCTTCCCCGGACGGAACGGACGAGGGCTTCCCCCTGCCCCGCCGAGAGGGCGTCACGCAGCCGCAGGAGAAGATCGTCGAAGTACAGGACGTTCGTCCTGGCCTTTCTCCTTCTCAGCTCGGAAGCGGCGAACCGGAGACCGTCGGCCTTGAGCCGCAGCAGTTCCTCCGCAAAGACCGCCGCCAGATGCCGCCCTTCGTCGCAGAGGGTCTGGATGCTGCGGAACATCGGGTGATCCGGCACGGCGCAGCCCTTGCGGACGGCACCCCGGAGGCTCTGCAGCGAAAGCTGCTCCACTTCGCGGATCAGGGGGAAGCAGACGCCGCCCGAGCGAAGAAAGGCGTCGACGGCTTCGACCAGCCGGCCGGACTTCGTCCCGTATTTTCCCGCATGGAGCGCCCCTTCCTGCAGTTGTTTCCGGACAGCCTCCGCCGCTGCGGGCCAGCCTTCGGCGACGCTGCACAGGGCAGCCTTGAAGCGGGCGGCGGCGGCCGCTGTCCTGGCGGGATCGCCGGCCGGAGCTTCCGGTTCCATCGCCACATCCGGATAGAGCAGATAGCTGTTCAGCAGTTTCCTGAAGCTGTCGCTGCTCCACCCCAGGCGCTTCGTGTAGGCGACAAACAGGGGATCGGCTTCTGTCATGAAAAGGCGCCAGGAGTCCCGGATGACCTCCTCTTTCAGCAGCTCCTGATCCGAAATCAGCTCCGCGTCGAATGACGTGCCGCTTTCGAAGGCAAAGTCGCTCAACAGGAGCCGGCAAAAACCGTGAATCGTGAAAATGGAGGCCTGGTCGAAATCACGGATGGCGCGCTGGAGCCTCTGCGCACATCGTGACTTTTGCAGCACGTCCCCGTCCCGCTTCCGCACGAATTCCGCTACAAAGGGGTCGGACGCCTCACCCCCGCCAAGGGCGTGGACGGCGTTGCGCAACTTGCGGCGGATGCGGTCCCGCAGCTCGTCCGTTGCGGCATTCGTATAGGTCACGACCAGGATCTCGGAAACCGTGAGCCCCGCCTCGGCGATCAGCCGGACAAAGAGGCACTCGATGGCATAGGTCTTTCCCGTGCCCGCGGCCGCCTCGACGAGATTCGTCCCCCGCAGCGGCGCCTCATGAACGTCGAAGGGACGTTCCGCGGCGGGATCGAGCGAAGATTTCGGGATTCCGGTCCCCTCTTTCATGCGCTGCTCCCGACCGCCTGCAGGACGCCATCGATCCTCTCCGCCGTTCCAAGAAGCGGGCGAAGTATCCGTTCGGCCAGGTCCGCGAAGGAGGCATCGAGGGGGTTCATGTTCCTGAAGCACATCCCGATATGGGGCTGGTCTTCTTCCCCGCCGGCAAAATCGTTCCCGCTCCAGATCCGCCGAGCGCACCGGAGGGCCTCCCCCGGCGGCTCCTGACGGACTCGCCGGCACGCATACTCCCAGGATGAATCCGGGAAGAAGTGTATAGGCTTATTTCGTCCCTCCAAGTAGATAGACACCAATCCTTCAAGGATATCTTCAGGATTATCAACTGCCCTGTACCGCCAGGCTTCCCCGCGCCCGAGCAGAACGCTGCCTCCGGCGCCGACGCGCCCCGGGTCTTGTGCACTCAGGGCGAGGTGCCGGACCCAGAAACGGAGGTGGTCCTTCGGTCCGAGCCTGCCGTATCGATGGGACAGAAGCCCCGCATCGAAGATATCCTCTACCTGGCCGCAGAGACGCCGCCCGCCGACCGGCAGGTCGACGGCAACGGCCGAGGGGGTCGACGATCCCCGCAGCCCTTTCACGATACCGGAAAAGCGGCGGATCTCCGAGGCCAGTTCCTCGAACGCCACCCTTCCCGCCGTACCGTGGGGCAGCGCACCCGATGCCCTGAAATACTCATAGAGGCCCTCCGCGGACCCGTCCGCTTCGATCGCCCTGCCCGCCAGGGCCTGCTCCAGACGGTATTTTTCCAGTCCGGCAAGGTCGAAGGGTTCGACGTCCTTCTGGGGTTCGCGATCCTCAGGCAGTACGATACCCAGCCTCTTTTCCAGAAAACTCCTTGCCGGATTCGCAAAGAATTCGGCCAATTCCGCAACATCGATTTCCGGACCCTCTGCCGGCCGCTCCGCCAATCCACCGTCGATGAAGGGAGGCGGCTCCCGGCAGGGGTCCCCGAGGCATCGGGCCGCCTCGAAGTTCTCGTGGGAATAGCTGAAAAGCCTGCCGTCGCCCCGAAAATAGGAAGGACTGAAGGCCTGCAGCGGATGCTGAACCACCAGCGATCCCGATGCACCGCCGTCCCCTGAGGAATCCGCCGGTCCGGAAAAACCGGCGTCGATATAATCGAGAAGCTCCGAGACGAGGACGGACGGCGGGATGGGGCTGTTGTCCTCAATGCTACGGCCGATGTAGCTGATATAGAGCCTCCGCCTGGCCGAGAGCAGGGCCTCCAGAAAGAGATAGCGGTCCTCCCCCCGTTTCGAACGGTCACCGGGGCGTGGCGAGGCCGCCATCAGATTCAGCCCGGCTTCCGTATCTTTCCTCGGGTAATCGGCGTAATTCATGCCGAGCAGGCAGATGACGGCGGCAGGAATGCTGCGCATCGGAAGGAGCGAGCAGAAGGTGACGCCGCGGGCAAGATAGCCCGAGGCGGATCCGCCGGTACCCAAGGCGCGCTCCAGTTGGGAACGGACCGTCTGCAGATCCACGGGATCGTCGTTTCCGGACGCCTGCTGGAGATGCCCCAGTTTCCGGAAGGCCGTCTGGAGCAGCCGGACGTCTTCCTCCCCGTCCCGCTCCTCATGAAAGAAATCCGACAGGACCTCCGAGAGGAATTCTCCCCACGCGGCGAGGCTCCTCGGCGAGGCCAGGTCCGCGGTCGTCCGGAAAAGCGATTCAACGAACTCGACGAACCGCCCGAGGAGGACGGCGTCGTCGCCCTCGACAGGAGGAGAAGGCGCGATGCCTTGAAACAGGTCCCGCCCGTTCCCCATCATGGCATACCCGAGGAGCAGCCGCTCGAGGCCCGCCCGCCAGGTGTTTTCGGATCGAAGCGGCAACCCCAGACGCCGGCGGTGTTCGGCATCGATCCCCCAGCGGATGGCGGCATCGTCCGTCCAGCGCCGGAGGACCTCCAGGTCCGATTCGCTCAACTCGAACCGCCGGTGCACGGCAGGTTCTTCGAGAATGTCGAGGACGCGGGAGACTTCGAATCTGCTGTCCTGCAGCGAGAGGATTCCAAAAAAGGCCCGGACCGCAGGACTGCGGCCCAGAATGCCCCGATCGGCAATCCCGTAGGGAATCCGGACGGCATCGGTGGGGCCGGAAGGAAACTCGAAGACGGCGCGGATGAAAGGAGCGTAGATCGAGATGTCCGGTGCCATCACGAGGATATCCGAGGGCTTGAGGCGCGGATCCTCATCGAACATGCCGAGCAGACGATCGTAAAGCACCTCCACCTCTCTCATCGGACTGTGGCATGAATGGACCTGCAGGGTAGAGTCCCCGGCAGGGGAAACGGCCGACTCTCCGGAAAGGCCCGGCGTCCCCCTCTCCCCTTCCGACGGCCGCGTCGCGCCTGACGGACGACGGTTCCGCAACGGGCGGTCGCGCAGATAAAGAATATCATTCTGGATCTCTCCCAGAATGCCCCCCGCGTCCGTTTCGGCGAAATCTTCCCTGACCTCCGCATCGTACTCCATCAGCGCATTGAAGAAGTCGCGGCCCATCGCACCGAAGGAGGCGAGCAGCGCATTCCCCGTTTCCCAGTAGTCCGGGAAGGCTTGCCCGGCGGTTCCCTCCTCTTCCGCTCTCCGTTCCCTCATCCTGCCGATCTCGCGTCCGCTGCGGATATCCATCCAGAATTCCCGGGAGGGGTTCAGCAGGAAGAAGTTCGTCTCCACAAGGCTGGACGCGGCGTGGAAGATCTCCAGATACTGGCGGGGCAGATAGGAAATGCCGAACAGGCAGACGCGTCCCGGCAGGCCGGATGGTACAGCCCGGGACATCTCCCGAAGACGCCGGACAAATTCCTTTCTTGCGGCCGGAAGATGACGGGAGACGCCCCCACAGTCCTTCCCCAGCATGCGCCAGATCTCCGCCTGGCATGCCTCCGCAGCGGGAAGCGGCCCGCCTTCTTCCCACTGCAGGACCTTGTCCGGCCGGAATACGAGATACTGATCGAAGAGATGGGCGAGATGCGATGCCAGTTCGAACCGCCGCACCGCGCCGGCGTCCGCAGCCAGGTAGTCCCGGACCGGGGCGAATACCGGTCGTTTGTCCAGACGCCCGAGAATCCGATGGATCCGCCATGCGAGGACATCGGGTTCCAGACGTTCGTCGACGGCAGCCGCCGGACCGGCGCTGGAGAGGATTTCCCGCAGAAAGGCCTTCGGAAAGGGAAAACGGACATTCGTACAGATGCCGTTTCGCGCCGCCAGCGACATCGATACCCACCGCTGCATGCCGGCGCTCTGAACGACGATGATTTCCTCTGCGAGCGGATCATCCGGGGCGCGGGAAAGGGTCTCGGCGAGGCGGTCGGCGAGGATCTCCATGCGATTGCTGACGAAAATCCTCAGGCCCGCCACGGTTCACCTCGGCCGGCGACGGCCCGGTCGGTCCGGTGCCTCAGGAGATGTTGACAACGAAAGAAAAAGTTCATATAGGAAAATTAAGGTCTGCTGTGCTCGTCAGCGGATCGTGTTGTCGGAATCGAACACTTGAAGCACGACAGGGTCTTGTTGGCGGCTTGGCCGCCCGTTCGAAGACCAATGTCTTGAAAAACGGTACTCCGACTCGCGGACAGACGGCACAAGCGGATCTTTTTTTGTCCCCTTTCCCCGCTCCGTCATCCCTATCCTCCGTCGATTCGCGTCAATCCAGCCTCGCGGGCCGCTCTCACCGCGGACCGGTACTCATCTTCATGCAGCGGCCGGCCGATCAGGGCATCCCGCCGGGATTCTCCGCAGGGCCGATACTGGTCCATGATATTGACGAAGGTGTTCTTCGAGATCTCCCGGGCCAGGAACTCCATGATCTCCCGGCTCCCTGCCACGCCGCCGGGCATGACCAGATGCCTGACGAGAAGGCCTCGACAGGCCGTCCCCGACGCGTCCACCTGGAGATCGCCGACTTGCCGGTGCATCTCGCGAAGGGCCTCCCGTGCGCGGACGGGATAGTCCGGGGCGCGGCAGAACCGCTCCGCCCAGGTCCCTTCCCAGAATTTGAAATCCGGCATGTAGATGTCGACGATGCCGTCGAGGAGCCGCAACGTCTCGACCTTCTCGTAGCCGGCGGAGTTGTAGACGAGCGGGATCCTGAGGCCCTTTTCCGCAGCGCAGACCAGGGCCTCGAGAATCTGGGGGACGACATGCGTCGGCGTCACGAGATTGATGTTGCGGCAGCCCCTCCCCTGCAAGGCAAGCATCATGGCTGCCAGTTGCCCCGCATCGACTTCCCCGCCCTCTCCTCCATGACTGATATCGTAATTCTGGCAGAACGTACACAGAAGATTGCAGCAGCTCATGAAGATCGTGCCGGAACCGTGCCGTCCCACCAGAACCGTTTCCTCGCCGAAGTGGGCCTGGCAGGCGGCCACTCTCGCCTTCGTACCCGTCCGGCAGCATCCGGATGGCCCCGACCTCCGGTCGACGGCGCAGTTCCGCGGACACAGAAGGCAACGCCGCAGAAGAGAGCGGGCTCTCTCCGCCCGTTCTTGAAGGAGACCGCTCCCATATGCGGCGCGATAAGACGGCGTTGCCATGAACTCCCTCGAATCTTTCAGGAACTTGCGGGGCCGGGGGAGAGGCTCTCCTTCTCCCCTGGTGGATTGCGAGCCGGTTCTCTGCAGGAGGTCGTTTTCTCCAGACGCATTATAGACGCCGCAAGACGACTGTCAACATCCAGTTCCGCCGGCACACGAAATCGACCTTGCATGGGAAGGGGAACTTGGGGTAAGAGTATCGCCCAATCAAAGCCCGTCATCCGGAAAGGCAAGATGTTTCTTTCTCCACCAGGCCGCCGCATCCTCTGTGCTGCAGGTATCGTCATCGGGCTTGCCCTTGCAGGGCCTCCTGCACCCGCCGCCGTTCGCCCGGGGGGAAACGTGCCCGCGCCCATCATCCAGCTCTCCTCCGGGTATGCGGTCCTCATCGACAAGCAGGAGCAGAGACTGTTCGTATTCCGGAAAGAGGGGGCGCAGATCCAGACCGTATTCGAGGCCCGGTGTTCGACGGGAAAGAATCCCGGTTCCAAGATGGAAAAAGGAGATGCCAAGACGCCGGAGGGCATCTTCTTTGCCACGAAGATCACGACGGAAAAGAATGCATCCTCCATTTACGGTCCGCTCGCCATCCATCTGGACTACCCGAACTACCTCGACCGGAAAATCGGGAAGAACGGCTACAACATCTGGATCCACGGAACGAACAAACCCTTCGAACCCTTCTCGACCAACGGCTGCGTCGCGCTTCAGAACGGCGACATCGAAAAGCTCGTCCGCTTCATCCATCTCCAGAAAACGCCGATCGTCATCCAGGAAACGGTACGGTGGATCCCCGAGGAACAGCAGCAGTCCTTGAAGGCGGACCTCCGGAAGGCCCTCGCGGAATGGCAGAAGGCCCTCGCCGCCGGACATGCCGCCACCTCGGAATATCTCTACGCCATCAACGCGCCCGCCGAGCGCCAGCACCAGAGGGAATTCCTGTCGGCGCTGAAGACCATCAAGGGGTTGGACGACCACTATCTCCTCTCCGCCCGCGACGTGTCGATCTTCAAGCAGGACCGCTACGCCCTGATCCAGTTCGATCAAGTCCTTGCCGTGCAGCCCGACGGCGGCTTCCGCGGCAGCTATCTCAAGCTGTTTCTCGAAGATCAGAACGGGCGTTGGGGCCCTGTCCGCGAATTGGCCTCCGCGGAACCTCCGGCGGCATCGGCCGTCCGGGCAAGCGCGGTATCGGAGCGTAAGCCTTCTCCTCCGGCGCCTGTCGCCGCTTCCGGGACAGAGCAGGCTTCGGAGGCGGAAACGTCAGAGATCAGGCGGATCGTCGAACAGTGGCGATCGAGTTGGGAAAAGGGGGACCTCGCCTCCTATCGATCCTGCTATGCGAGGGATTTTGCCTCGCGCGCCATGAACCTCGACGCCTGGGTCGCCTACAAGGCCGATTTGCAGAAGCGCTACAAGAAGATCCGCGTTCGTGTCGAAGGATTGTCCGTCGAAATCCGCGACGGCTCGGCGAAAGCCCTGTTCGTTCAGAAATACGGCGCCCCCGGCATCAAATCCTCCGGGAAGAAAAGACTGGACTTCAAACGTGAAGACGGGAAATGGAAGATCTCCCGTGAGACATTTCATTCATAACGTGCGATCCGCAAAGGATTTCGTTGCCCTGCTCGTTTGCCTGTCCCTGTGGGCGCCCGTCCCGCTTCTGGGACAGGTCCCGGCCGCTGCCCCGGCCCTGGAAATCGCCTTTGCCGGCACCTCCCAGGAAGTCAAGATCTACAGGATCTCCGGCCGGGAGCCGGGTCCGGTGATGCTGATCGTCAGCGGCATCCATGGCGATGAGCCGCTGTGTTCCCTCGCCGCCGACTCCTACACCGGGATCGGGCTCGAGAAGGGCCAACTGGTGGTCGTGCCCCGCCTCAACCGCGTGGCCCTTCGCAACGGCAGGCGCAACGGCGCGGGCGGCGACATGAACCGTCTGTTCGGGCTTCCGGAGAACAGCAAGAACCCGGACATCCGCGTGGTCAATCTCACCCGCAGCCTTATCCGCGTTTCCGATTACGTTCTCAACCTGCATCAAGGGAGGGGGTTCTATTCGCCCGTGTGGGTCGATCCGAAGAGAAATCCGCGCCGCTGGGGGCAGTGCAATGTCATCGACGCCCCTTCCTACGATCTGCCGAACGGGGACAAGCTCGAACTGGAGCGCTACGCGAAGAGCATGGCGGAATATGCCAACGGGGGGATCGCCGACCGGAATTTCCACTTCCTCGTCAACAATACCGACACGTCCAGCCGCAACAGTCGCCACATGGAGCAGCGGAAGTCCCTGACCTACTATGCCCTCACCAAAGAGCACAAGATCTCCGTCGGGATCGAAGTGACGAAGAACTGCCGGCGGGACCAGGCCCTGTCCTTTCTCTACGCCGCCATCAACGCCGCCATGAAATCGGCCGGGATCCTCGCCGTGGAATATCCTTCCTGAAACCCCTGCAGATCCTCAGTTCTTTTCCCCCATCGCCTGGCGAATCCGGCATGCTTCCCTGTAGCCCAGACGGCAGGCGGCATCCGCCTCTTCCATGGCCTTTGCCTTGTTGCCCGCCCTTTCGTAGCAGCGTCCGCGTTGATAGTGGGTCCATCCCTGCCCCGGTTTGAGTTCCAGGGACTTCGAAAAGGCGTCCAGCGCCGCGCCCCACTGCCGGCGTTCGCTTTCCACCCAGCCGAGCCAGTTGAATGCGACGGCGCTCCGGGGGTCAAGGGAGACGCTCTTCCGCAGGTCCTCGCCGGACTTCTCGTACTGCTTCAGCCGCGCGAAGCTCCTGCCCCGCCAGTAATATGCGAGGGCGTCCTTCGGATTCTCTTCGACGGCGCGTCCGAATTCGGCGACGGCCTCGGCCATGCGGTTCTGCTGAAAATACCGGATTCCGGAGGCAAGACGTCCCCCGGCGGGCTGCACTCCTCCCTCTGCCCCGGCGGTCTCCGCTTCCTCCGCGGCGACCGCCAGCGGCTTGCTCTTTCCTTGCGGATCCAAGTAGGACGCGGCCACGACGACCCACTTGCCGGACTTCTTTGCAAGGGAAACGGACGCCTTCACCTCTCCTTTCGTCCCCTTGAGCTTGAAGGTGAGGTCCGCATTTCCGTGGCGATCCGAACTGTTGTACCTGATCGGAGGACGAAGGCTCCACTCCCGGACCTCGCCGATGGACGACTGGATCTCCGGGTTTCCCTTCAGAAAATCGACGGCCGCCTTCAGCGGTTCCCAGTTTTCGAGAACGCCGAACAGGAGATAGATCCCGAAGACCACGAGCAGTACGAGGAGGATGGGTACGGCCCGAATGGCCGTGCCTTTGGGATGAATGGGCTCATAGGACGCCTCGGGTTTTTTCTTCATCGCCGAGCGGATCAGGGTCAGCAGATCGGCGGGACGCTCGTCCTGTTTCTCATCGGATCCGTTCACGGTCGCCTCCGTCTCTGAAGCCGGGAAAAAACGGGCGGGCGGCTTATTCCGCGACAAGTGCCGCACCGATCTCTTCGGCCTCCTTCATCAATCCGTCGTTCTTCGAGAGTTCACCAGGCTCCGCGGCGCTCCCGTAGACGATGCCGACGATTTCGGCCCCCACATATCCGTATGCGTCCTGAAAAGTGCGCAGGGCGTTCACGCAGCCCGAGCTGAACGCATCCTTGTCCCCGAAGGACATCGCGATGGCGATCTTTTTCCCCCGAAAGGCCTGACCGCCCGCTCCCAGGAGGGGAAAACAGCGGTCCATGAAAATCTTGAGTTGCGCCGACAGGGTGAACCAGTAGACCGGACTTGCCAGGACCCACGCGTCAGACTCCCTGAGCCGACGGTAGATGGGCTGCATGTCGTCGCGGAGAACGCATCCCCTGGCGCCCGAGGTCTGGCAGGAAAGGCAGCCGCGGCAGGGCGCGATGTTCAGATCCTGCAGGAAGACCGTCTTCACCTTCGCCCCGCAGGCGCGGGCGCCCTTCGCGATCCGCTCCGCCAGGACCGCGCTGTTTCCTTTCCGGCGCGGGCTGCCCAGCACAACCAGCACCCGTTTGGCACACGTTTCTTTTCCGGCCATCATCTCACTCCCAAGATGTCGTACGATGCATTGTAGGTCAAGAGAGAAGCCAATGCAAGGACGGATGGGGACGGATGGGGACGTTGTCAAGGAACTTGACCTCCGCCCGCCTCGAAGGGTATGGATGAATGGAAAAAGAAAACATCACGGAGAATGTCGGCTTGGCGTCCTGTTTTCGGTGCAAGAAGGAACTGACGGTTCCCCGGATCGTATCCCGGACCGACACCTGCCCCTCCTGCGGTGCCGATCTTCGCTGCTGCCGCAACTGCCGCTTCCATGACGGCGCCGCCTACAACGCCTGCCGCGAAACCCAGGCCGAGCGGGTGCTCGACAAGCAGCGCAGCAACTTCTGCGACTTTTTCCGCTTCCGCGAAGCCGCCCCTGCCGGGGAGAAAGCACCCGGGACGCCGGGCGCGGCCCGGGACAAGCTCGAAGAGCTCTTCGGGAAAAAGAAGACCTGACGGGGCTCAATTCCGTAATCTTTTCGGAGAGGGAGGAAGTCTATGGAAAGCAAGATCGCCGCCGCCCTGCATTCGCCCCTCGATCCCGTCGCCCTGGTCTGGTCCGACAGGAAACCGGACGATACCGCTCAATTCCAGGCGGGCCGCTGGGGATGCATCATGTGGCTGCTCGCAGGCGCCGCCAAGGGCAAAACGGCCGCCGTCGACCGAAACACTTTCGGCTGTTTCGGCGGCGGCGTCGGAATGGGATTCGGGAACCTCTACGAGGCCTTTCCCGGCGGCGGAGAAACCTTCTGCCGATTCCTGTCCGTCGGAATCGGGGGTTGGGAAAAGGAAGACCTGGTGTCGTCCCTGGCGAAGCCGGCCATGCGTCCGGAGGCCTTCGACCAGTTGCTTCACGGGGAGCGTTACCTGAAATCCCCACGGCAGGTTCGCCGCTTCCTCGACAACCTCCCCATGACGGACATCACGGCCCCGTTCGTCGTATTCCGCCCTCTGCCGCAGGTCGAGCCGGATTCACCTCCTCCGGAAGTCGTGGTCTTCTTCGCCGATCCCGATCGCCTCTCGGCCCTAGTGGTCCTCGCCAATTACGGGCGCGACAGCAACGAAAGCGTCATCATCCCCTTTGCGGCGGGATGCCAGGCCGTCGGCATCTACCCCTACCGCGAGGCGAAATCCGAGCATCCGCGCGCCGTCGTCGGTCTGACCGACATCTCCGCCCGCCTTCACGTGAAGCGAATCCTCGGCGACGGGCTCATGACCTTCGCCGTTCCCTGGCGCATGTTCCTGGAAATGGAAGCGAATGTGTCCGGCTCGTTCCTGGAGCGGCACGTGTGGCAGGAGCTGATCGGCGGAAATCCGCCGAGATCATAGGGTGGGAAAAACGACCCTCCGGGGCGCCTCTTCGTCCTGAGGTGTCCGCCTTCGAAGGGCCCCTCTGCGGACGGCCGGATTCACCGGCGCTCGTCTCGTTCTTGAACGGCCGCGGAAAAAGAGGGGCGCCGGGCGCCGAAAGAATCTCTGCACCGTTCCTCAGGCCCTCTTCACCAGCATGGTGGAGGGGTCGAGTTCCAGATCCTTCGCCGATGAGGCGGCCTTCGCCCCCTTGATCGCCTTCAGCCGGATCTCCCTGCCTTCGCTGAGGAGTTCAAGGGTCATCTCGAAGAGGTCGCTGATCTGCGCGAAAGAAGGCGGCAGACCTTCTGGCGTTCTCCCCTCGTGGCGATGCGCGTGCACCGTGAACCATACGCTGACGCCGCTCTTCGCCGCGAGCGCTTTCAAGTCCTGGAAGACCTCCCGTGACGTCTCGTCGATGTGCAGACCGTCCATGATCAGGATTCTCGGCCGGAAGATGCTCTGGATCATGAGGTCGTTCAACCGTTCGTCCAGCTTCGGCACGCTGAAACCGTCCACGCGGAAGGTCATGATGAAGCGGAAGGCCTGCAGCACATCCCAGACCTGGCGGTTGCCTCTCAGGCCGGCCCTTTCCATCAGGAGTTGGAGGAGCTCCCGGTACCAGAGATCGACCTTGTGAACGGGGTCCTGAAGGCTGACATGCAGGACATTGATGCCGTTGCGCATCAGAAACAGGGCCGTCTGCACCAGCAGCGCCGTTTTTCCGACGCCGGCGTGGGCCAGCACGGCGCCGAAGCGTCCCGGCGCAAGAATATCCTCGGCCTCGTATCCGAGAGGTCCCAGCGGATTTTCCATCGAAAGCTCTTGAGGGATCATGGCGGTCTTCCTTTTCCTGAAGGGAATGACCCTGGGGGAATCCCAGGGCCGTTCCCAAGACGTCGCGGCGGCCGGAGAAGAATCGGGATTCTTCAATACCGATTTCCTTTCTTCCTTCCCGTTATGCCGCATTCCGTTTGCGCTGCGCCACTTCTTCGGCGATCTTCTCCGCGATCGAAGCGGGAACCAGCCGATAGGCGGAGAATTCCATCGTGAACTGGGCCTTGCCCTGCGTGGCCGACCTCAGGACCGTGGAAAAGCCGAACATCTCGGCCAGCGGAACCTGGGACTCGATGACGGACATGGTCCCCTCATCCTGCGCGCCGACGATCATGCCGCGTCTCTGGTTCAGGAGCCCCATGACGGCACCCTGAAATTCCGTCGGCGTTTCCACGACCACTTTCATGATCGGCTCATGAATCACCGGCCGCGCCTTGAGGTAGGCTTCGCGGAAAGCCGCCCGCGCCGCAGTCTGGAATGCCAGATCGGACGAATCGACGGCGTGGGATGCGCCGTCGTTGACGACGACGCGGACCCCCGTCACGGGGAACTCCAGCTTCGGCCCCTTCTTGGCGCAGGAGCGGAATCCCTTCTCCACCGCGGGAACGAACTGGGTGGGAATGGCGCCGCCGTGGATTTCGTTGACGAAGGCGAAGTCTTCCTCGCCCTCCCCCACTTCGCCCAGCGGCTCGATGTAACCCGCGATCCGCGCATACTGTCCCGCCCCGCCGGTCTGCTTCTTGTGCGTATGGTTGAACTCAGCCCGGCTGGTGATCGTCTCCCGGTACGCGACGCGGGGGTGTCCCGTCGTCACTTCGGCGTTGTATTCCCGCCGCATGCGCTCGACGTAGATCTCCAGGTGCAGCTCTCCCATCCCGGCGATGATCGTCTCCTTCGTCTCCTCATCCACGTGCGTCCGGAAGGTGGGATCTTCCTTCGTGAACCGCCCCAGCGCCTTGGACATGTTGATCTGCGACTTGTTGTCCACCGGCGTGATCGACAGGGAAATGACCGGCTCCGGGACGAACATGCTGGTCATCGTCACGTTCGTTCCGGGCGCCACAAAGGTGTCGCCTGAGGCACAGTCGATTCCGAAGAGCGCACCGATATAGCCGGCGGGAATGCTCTCGATGTCCTCCATCTGATCGGCGTGCATCCGCACCACGCGTCCGACTTTCACTTTCTTTCCCGTCCGCGCGTTGACGATCGTTTCGCCGCGGGCGATGGTGCCCTGGTAAACGCGGATGTAGGTGAGCTGCCCGTACGGCCCGTCCTCCAGCTTGAAGGCGAAGGCGACAAGCGGCTTGGCCGGATCGGCATCCAGGGTTACCGGCGCTTCGCCTCTGTCCCGGTCCAGTGCGATGTTCGGCACGTCCGGAGGCGCTGGCAGCACCTGCGTTACGGCATCGAGCAGCAGCTGCACACCCTTGTTCTTGTAGGCGGACCCCATGTAGACCGGCGTGATCTTCCGTTCGATCGTCCCGCGACGCACGGCGTCGTAAATGAGCGATTCCGGAATCTCACGACCCTCCAGAACGGCCTCGGTGAGTTCATCCGAAAACATCGCCGCCGCATCGAGCATTTCTTCCCGCTTCGCACTGGCTTCAGCCAGAAGCGTCTCCGGTATCGGTTCGCGCCGGATGATCTGGCCGTGATCCCCATCGAAGTAGACGGCCTCCATGGATACGAGATCGACGACCGCCGCGAATTTCGCCTCGAGTCCGATAGGAATCTGCATCGCCACGGCATGATGTCCGAGCTTGGAGCGCAGCTGGGAGATCACGCGTTCGGGATTTGCACCGCTGCGATCGAGCTTGTTGATGAAGGCGATGCAGGGGACGTTGTACCGTTTCATCTGCTGGTCGACCGTGATCGACTGGGACTGCACTCCGCCGACCGAGCAGAGCACCAGGACCGCCCCGTCAAGGACGCGGAGCGAGCGTTCCACCTCGATGGTGAAATCGACATGCCCCGGCGTATCGATGACATTGATTTCATGATCATCCCATTCGCAGAACGTGGCGGCCGACGCGATCGTGATGCCCCTTTCGCGTTCGAGCTCCATGGAGTCCATGGTGGCCCCCACCCCGTCCTTCCCCTTGATCTCATGCATCACGTGGATCCGCTTCGTGTAGTAGAGGATGCGTTCCGTGAGTGTCGTCTTCCCGGAGTCGATGTGGGCGCTGATGCCGATGTTTCTGACTTTTCTGATGTCCCTTTTCATGATGTCCAATCCTTGCCCTGCTTCCAAAACGAAAAAATCCCTCATCCGGAAGTCGCACCGCATGGGGGATCTCGAAACCGCAATTTACGCGACGGAATTTGGCTTTTTAGTTGAGTTCTTATCTTTTGTCAAGCGATTTTCTTCGCGACGCCCGGGGGAGCTTGACGATTCGCCGGGAAACCATTATGAAGAGACGAGCTTTCGCTTCATGGAGGAACGCCGTGTTGAAGACCTTTCGCCTGTCCTACCCCGATGTCGTCGATGAGGCGGTCCGCCTGTGGGGAGAGGACGTGGTGGCGTGGGACCGCGAGAAATGCACGGTCACGGTCGATATCGATGCCGAAGACCTCGCGAGGTACGAGCACTGTCACGAAGTCGACAATATCGATCTTGCCTGATCGCCAGAGGAACGACAAAGGAGGTCGTCATGAAAAGATCGTACGTTTCGGCCGCTTGGATCGGAGCCGCAATGCTGGGACTGGGGATGTCGACCGCCGCGTCGGCGCAGCCCTCCGAGGAGATCCTCCTCAACGACCGATGCACGCCCTGCCATACTGCGGACCGGTTCCTGCAGGCGAACAAGTCCGCAGCGGGCTGGAAGGTTTCCGTCGACCGGATGATCCAGAAGGGCGCGAAACTCAGTGCCGCCGAGCGGGAAGCGCTCCTTGCCTATCTGAATGCGCGCAAGCCCGGCCCGTCCACCACACCCCGCTGATCCTGCCGGCGAAGAAATCTCCCCGCCGAAAAAAAAAGTCCCGGTGGAGAAGGCCGGGGCTTTTCTTTTGGTTGCAGCTTTCGTCAACGCTGCAGAATCTGCCGCAGCGCCTCGGAGAGAAGTGCAACGTTCTCTTTTCGGCTCGAAAATCCCATCAGACCGACGCGCCAGGTCTTGCCCTTGAGGGGCCCGAAGCCGCCCGCGATCTCGATATTGTAATCCTCCCTCAGGGCGGTGCGCACCTTGAGGTCGTCGATGCCCTGAGGGATGCAGACGGTCGTCAGAGAAGGCAACCGGTGTTCATGGGCGACGTGCATCTTGAGACCCAGCCGTTCCAAGGAAGTCCAGAGGTATTCCGCGTTGTCACGATGCCGCTTCCAGCGGGCCTCCAAGCCTTCCTCCATGATCATGCGCAATCCCTCGCGAAACGCGTAATGGAGGCTGGCCGCCGGCGTATGGTGATAGACCCGGTCCTTACCCCAGTACTGTTCGATCATCTTCAGATCGAGATACCAGTTGGGCACCGCCGTCTTCCGCGCGTGCAGCACATCCATCGCCCGATCGCTCGCCGTGAAGGGGGCCAGCCCCGGAGGGCAGCCGATGCACTTCTGTGTCCCGCTGTAGGCCACGTCCACCTTCCAATCGTCGATCCGCACCGGGACACCTGCGAGGGACGTCACGCAATCCATCATCAGCAACGCCCCGTGCTTGTGGACGATTTCCCCGATTCCTTCCATCGGCTGAAGGGCACCGGTCGACGTTTCCGCGTGCACCAGGGCGACCATCTTGACGGAGCCGACCTTTTTCAGCGCCGCCTCGAGTTCCCCCTTCCGGAATATCTCACCGTAGGGCTTTTCGAGACGATGGACCTTCGCGCCGAGCCTCGTTGCGATGTCGCACATCCGTTCGCTGAAGAAGCCGTTGCATCCCACGAGGATCGCGTCGTCCGGCTCCAGAAAGTTGCAGAGCGCCGTTTCCATGCCGGCGCCGCCGGTCCCGCTCATCGGCAGGGTGACGGCGTTCTTCGTCAGAAAAAGGGACCTCAGCAGTTCCTGTTCCTCGTCCATCAGGACGAGCCATTCCGGGTCGAGGTAACCGATCAGGGGGGTGCTCATGGTTCGCAGCACTCGCGGATGAACTGCGCTCGGTCCGGGGCCGAGGAGGATACGGGGGGAAAGATCGAGATCTGAGACAGATGTTTTCATGACAGCCTTTTTCAACCTCAAAAAAAATCGACCGCCCATCGAGGGGCGGTCTACAAAAGAATGCGCGCCGCTTGCTGCACTGTGCGGCCCTGGTCCAAAGCCCCGAGAAAACAGGCGGCTTTGAATACACTGGCCGCCTGGCCCTGTCAAGGCGGAAATGGCCGCAACACACGGTTCTTGACCGGGTCCCGAAGTTGTGCGAGGGAAAGCCTCATGGAACCGGTTCTGCACTCCACGGCCGACTACCATCGCCGGACGATGAAATCGCTGGGATGGGAGTTGACCGTCTGCAATATGCTGGAGCCGCCCGACAGCCCCTGCCGCTCCATCCTCAAGACAAAAACTTCCTACGGGCACCTCCTTTGCGACTTCCTGGCAGGCAACCTGCCGATGGAGGAAGTACACAACGTGATTGAGGTCGGCGGCGGCTACGGCTTTCTCATGCGGGACTTCCTCGACCGCAACCCCGGGCGCGCCGTCACCATGCTGGATATTTCACCCGTTCTCCTCCAAAGGCAGCTCGAAACGCTCCGCGGAGGGCAGATTGCCTGGAGGCAGGAGGATTTTCTCTCGTCCGGCCTCCAGACCCTCGCCGGTTTCGACCTCGCCGTTCTCAACGAGATCTTCGGTGATTTCCCCGTCGTGACGAACTTGGGAGGCGATGACCTGTCGAAGGACGCATCGCTGAAACGCCTGTTCGACCGCTACGGATTCCCGAAGCCAAAGGCCGGACGTTTCCCATTCAACATCGGCGCGGTAGAGGCGACGGAAAAGCTCTGCGCCGCAGGCGTCCCCCATATCTTCATCGGCGAACACAGCTGCGAAGCGAAGGCGCCGGAGAAGTACCGCGCCTTTCTTCCCGTCCGCGGCGGCGGCATTCCGGAAAGGATCCCGCTTTGCGGCCATGACGAATACACGGTCGCGTTCTCGGAACTCGAGCGGGTCGCGAGGGCGTGGGGATACGAGGTTCTGCGGGGTCCCTTCGCGGACTATCTGCAGATCGACTGGACCGAGGGGCTGCAATGCATCCTCTCCTCCCGCGTCGAAATTTCCGGACGCGCCGAAACCTTGCGCCAGTTCGTCGGCGACCTCTACCAGTACGAGTATCTCCTGCTTCAGAAACGAAGAGGTTGATTCGTTGCCGGAAATATCTCATACTGACTGCGAACGATGCGGCAAGTGCTGCCTCGCCGATTTCGTCGCCTATGTGCACGACGAAGACATCGACCGCTGGCAGCGCGATGGGCGTGACGACATCCTCCAGATGATCCGTCGCGAGCACGCCCTGTGGATGGGAGACCACCTCGTGTGCGCCGACGACGGCCGCTATCTGCGCGGGTGCCTGTTTCTTTCCTTCGAAGGGAATTTCTACCGCTGCAGCATCTACGAGGCCCGACCGAGGGTCTGCCGCGACTATCAGCCCGGCTCTTCGGAGATCTGCCCGAAGTTTCACCGCCCGCATGAACGACCTGGAAAGGAGAACAGATCATGAAGACAAGGTTCGCCGGTTTCCTGTTCGTCGTTTTCGCACCACTCCTTTTCGCCGCTCTCTCCGCGGCGCCCTCCTTCGCCTTCCGCTGCGGCGACGGCCTCGTCGGCGTAGGGGATTCGAAGGCGAAGGTTCTCCTCGAGTGCGGTCCGCCTACCCTGAAGGAAACAACGGCCTACAGGAGCAAGAGGAGCCACCCCACCGGACCCGGAACGCGCACCGAAACCATCAAGAGCGTCGAACAATGGTATTACAACTGCGGGGACAACGACTTCATCTATGTTCTGACCTTTGAGGGGGGCACCATGATCGAGGAAGACACCTCGGGCCGCGGCAAAGGGAAGTCGGACTGCCTCGGACGGCAGAACTGAGAGGAAGCGAGGAGGAATCGACATGCCGGGAATCGAGGTCCGCAGAAAGGCCGAGGGGCAAATCGCGTTGCGTGAACGCGCCGGCCTGGTGTCCCCCCTGTCGGCGACGCACCCCGACTTCGGCCTTTCCGAAGCCTACGACATCGCCGCCGAGATCGTCCGCATCCGGAGAAGACGCGGCGAGCGGACGGTCGGGCGCAAGATCGGCTTCACCAACACCGCGATCTGGGCCGAGTACGGACTCGATACCCCGATCTGGGCGCACATGTACGAGGACACGGTGCGTTTCGCCGCCGGGGATCACGCCGTCCTGCCCCTCGCCGGCATGGCCGCACCGAGAATCGAACCGGAGATCGTCCTGAAGCTTCGCTCGACCCCGACGGGCGACGGCGAGGACTCCCTGCTCGCCGCCATCGATTGGCTGGCCGTCGGGTTCGAGATCGTCGACTGCCACTACCCCGACTGGAAATTTCAACCCGCCGACACCGTCGCCGATTTCGGACTCCACGCCGCGCTCGTCATCGGCACTCCGGCGATGGTTGCGGATCCGCGCAATGACGCCTTCCTCCGCAGCCTCAAGGAATTCCGAATCGTTCTTCTCTGCGGAGGGAAGGAGATGGCGAGGGGGCAAGGGGCCTTCGTTCTCGGAAGTCCGCTCCTGGCGCTGAGGCACCTCCGCGACCTGCTCCGCAGTCAGAACGGCGAGCCGCTGGCACCGGGCGAGATCGTGACGACGGGGACACTCACCGCGGCGCTCCCGGTGCGGCCGGGCGAGACCTGGTCCGTCAGCCTCGACGGGATCGACTTGCCTGCGCCGTCCCTGACGCTGGCATAGCCGTCACCGCCCGTCAATGCATTCCGGGCATTCCGGGCATTCCAGATCGTCCTTCTTCACGTAAAGGATGCGGACCGGATAAGGAATATCGATCCCCTCCTTCCGGTAGCGCACGAGCAGGCGCTTGATCATTTCGTGCTTGAGCGCATACTGATCCACAAACTCCTTCGCCCGCAGGACCACATTGAGGTCGATCCCCGAATCCCCGAACTTCTGGTAACGGACCGCGGGCTCGAATCCCGGAATGCCGCCCTCAACCTCCGCCATGACCTCCTTGGCGACTTCGACCGTCACCCGTTCGACATGGGCCAGATCGCTGTCGTAGCCGACGGAGACGGGAAGCGAAACCGCGATTTCCCTGTCGGGCATGGCGTAATTCCTCACGATCGCGGAGGCCAGCTTCGAATTGGGAACGATGATCATGTTGTTCGACAGCGCCCGGATGGTCGAGTAGCGCCAGCTGATGTCCGTCACGTATCCCTCTTCCCCGCCGTCCATCTGGATGTAATCACCGGGCTTCAGCTGCCCCGAGGCGATGACGTGGATACCCGCGAAGAGATTCGAGAGCGTGTCCTGGAGCGCCAGGGCGACCGCAAGCCCTCCGACGCCCAGGGCGGTCAGGATCGGGGCGATCGAGATGCCCAGCGACTGAAGGATCACCAGGATGCCGATGACGTAGACGATGACCCTCGTGATGTTGACGAAGATCGACGTAGAAAGGAACACTCCGCCGACCCTCCGGCTGTAAAGGTTTACGAAATCTGCGGCGACGCGGGCGAGGACGATCGTGACCGAGAAGACGAAAACGACCAGAAGGGCCCTGTGCGTGATGTCCATGGCCGTTCTCGGAACATGAAGGTGAAGGACCGCACCGTAGATGCCGCCCAGCAGGAACCACAGGGTCATCATGCCGGCCAGGGAGCGAACGATGATGTTGTCGGCCTCCCAGCTCGTCCGCGCGACGATTCTCTTCACCCCTCTGAGAACGGTCTTCTCGAAGACATACCCCAGCAGGAGGCCCCCGGCGACGTAGGCGACGGCGATCGCTACCGGCTTCAGGACCGTGAACATGTCATTCATCTCCTCGACTCCCCTGCGCCGTATTCCCCAACGGCGCGATTGTAGCGGATTGCCTGGGACCTTGACAACTTCTTTCTGATGCATAGGGTATTTTTATTGAGGCGCAGGAGAGAACGATTCCTGCGCGTTTGTCACTCCAGGGCCGAACGACTTCAAGGGAAGCCATGAACCGGATGAGGAAACCGAGGGTCGTCATTGTCGGTGCGGGGTTCGCCGGACTCTGGGCCGCCCGCAGCCTGGCAAAGGAATGGGCGGACGTGACCCTTGTCGACCGGAACAATTACCACACGTTCCTCGCCCTCCTCTACCAGGTGGCTTCCGCCGAACTGGAGCCGGAGGACATCGCCTATCCCGTGCGAAGCATCTTCTGGGAATGTCCAGGCGTCGCCTTTGCCCTCGCCGAAGTCACGGGAATCGATTTCGCGAAGAAGTCGGTCCTCACGGACGGCAGGCCCATTCCCTACGACTACCTCATCCTGGCCGCCGGAAGCGTCCCGCATACCTTCGGAATCCCCGGCACAGATTCGCATGCCTACAATCTGAAGACCCTCGAGGAGGCGGTTCTTCTGAAGAATCACATCATCTGCTGCTTCGAGCAGGCCGCCCGCAGTCCGGACACCGTCAGGGGCACGGGCATTCTTACGTTCGCCATCGCCGGCGGCGGCGCGACGGGTGTGGAATACGCCGGCGCGCTGAGCGAGCTCGTCCACGGTCCCCTCACCCGCGACTACAGGACCGTCGATTTTCGTGCCGTCCGCATCGTTCTTCTCGAAGCATCCGACCGGCTCGTCGCCCACATGCCCGGGACGGTGTGCGACTATGCGGCGCGGAGACTCCGGAAGATGGGCGTCGAGGTGCGACTCGGCGCAAAGGTGGCGGAGGTGACGCCGGGCGGCGTGCGGCTGGAGGACGGAAGCGAGATCCCCTCCCGGACCGTCGTCTGGACGGCGGGGGTGCGCGGCGAACCGGTCGCCGGGCTCTCGGGACTTCCGACGGAGCGCGACGGACGCGTCCCAGTGCTGCCGACCCTGCAGGTGCCCGGGCGCCCGGAGATCTATGCCGTCGGTGACCTGGCGTCGATACGGGATCGTGAGGCCCGCCTCCCGATGGTGGCGCAGGTGGCGATCCAGTCCGCAATCGCCGCGGCGGGGAACATCGTGCGTCAGATCAAGGGGGACCCGCCCCAGCCTTTCGCCTACCGTGACCGGGGGATGATGATCGCCATCGGACGCAATGCCGCCGGCGCGGCCATCGGCTCCAGCACCTATACCGGCTTCTTCGCCTGGATCCTCTGGCTCGTCATCCACCTCTTCAATCTGATCGGCTTCCGCAACCGGATCATGGTCCTCGTGAATTGGGCATGGGACTATCTCCTCTACGAGAGGGCCGTGCGCTTCGTCTTCCCGAAAAAGATGGCGCCGGGCCCGAAATCGGCCGCCTGCACAACCGAGGTCCCTCAGGCCGGAGACCGCCCCGGAGGGGAAAACGATGCCGGTCCCGGACCTGCCCCCTTCTCCCGCTGGACCGGGCAGACGGGAACGGGGCCTGCTTCCTGCGGCCTGACGACGAAATGACCAACGGAACGTTACCGGCGGCGGCCGAACCCGCCGCTGGTGGGGAGGCAAAAATGAAGGACTTTTCGGTTTTGATGGGCGGCAAGGCCGGCTACGGCATTGACCGGTCCGCGTCCATTCTGGGCCGTCTGCTGAATTCGTGCGGTTACCGCATCTACATTTATCGCGACTATCCCTCCCTCATCCGGGGAGGTCACACCTTCTCCATCATCCGGGCGGCCACTGTCAGGATCGCGGCCCACCGGGACAGGGTCGATTTCCTGCTCGCGCTGAACCAGGACACGCTGGATCTCCATCGCACCCGCCTTTCGCCGAGCGCCCTGGTGATCTTGGATTCGGAAGCCGTCCGGGATCCCGGTCTTCCGGACGGCGTGCGGGCGATGCCCCTGCCCATCGGAAAGATCGTGAAGGAAGAAGGCGCCCAGGAGGTCATGCGCAATGCCTGCATGATCGGGGCCTTCGCGAACGCGGTCGGCATCCCGATCGCGACCCTTGAGAAGACCCTTGCGGAATCCTTCCCGCAGGACGCCGACCTGAACGTGAGGATCGCGGGCCGCGGGTTCGAGGCAGCCGGGACGGTCAGCAAACTTGCGCCGGCGGCGGCGGACAGGCTGCCGCTTCTTTCGGGAAGCCAGGCGGTCGGCCTGGGCCTGATCAAGGGCGGCCTGCGCAATTACGTGGCCTATCCCATGACGCCGACAACCCCCCTTCTGCATTTCCTCGCCGAAGAGGCACAGAACTTCGGCCTGAAGGTGATCCATCCGGAAAGCGAACTGGGCGTGATCCTGATGGCGATCGGCTTCGCCTACGCGGGGCAGAAAGTCGCCGTGGGGACATCGGGGGGCGGATTCTGCCTGATGACGGAGGGGCTGAGCCTTTCCGGGATGAGCGAAGTGCCCGTGGTCATCGTCCTCGGGCAGCGCCCCGGCCCCAGCACCGGCATGCCGACCTACTCCGGCCAGGCGGACCTGCATTTCGCCCTCCATGCCGGGCAAGGCGAATTCGTCCGTCTCGTCGTCGCGCCGGGGGACCTGGAGGAGTCCTACCTCTGGTCGGGCCGGGCGCTGAACCTGGCGTGGAAGTACCAGATTCCCGCGATCGTCCTCACGGACAAGAACCTCAACGAAGGCGTCGGCAACTTCGACCTCGCGTCCGCGGGCGAGTTGGACGACGAACCGCCGGTCGCCTGGAACGGCGGAGAGCAGGGATACCGACGGTACGAAGACAGTCCGACCGGGGTTTCGCCCCTTGCCTTCGCCCCGCTGGCGGGAGCCGTCGTCAAGGCGAACAGCTACGAACACGAAGAATACGGCATCTCGACGGAAGACCCGGCCGTCACCGCGAAGATGCAGGACAAGAGGCTGCGCAAGCTGAAACCCCTCGCCGAGGAGCTCAAAGGGTTCCGGACCATAGGCGTCTACGGCGACGAGGAGGCTTCGACAGCCCTGCTCTGCTGGGGTTCCAACAAGGGTGTCTGCGTGGAATCGGCAGCGGCGCTGGGGCTGAAGGTGGTGCAGCCGATCGTGCTTTCGCCCTTTCCGGACGACGCGCTCCGGAAGGCCCTCGCCGGCGTCGACAGACTGATTGCCGTCGAAAACAATGCAACGGGACAGCTGGCGAGGTTGGTCGCCGCTTACGGGGTCCGCGTGGACCGGATGATTCTGAAATACGACGGACGGCCCTTCGCGCTGGACGAACTGGAGATGAGACTGAAGGAGGCGCTGACATGAGCTCGAGCGCGCTGGGAACTTATGCCCCGAATACCTGGTGCCCGGGGTGCGGCAATTTCGCCATCCTCAACGGCATGAAGACGGTCTTGAAGGATTTGGCGGAGGGGGTCTGTCCGCCGGAGAATGTCGTCATCGTCTCGGGGATCGGGTGTCATGGAAAGATCGTCGACTACCTCGACGTCAACAGCTTCTACGCCATACACGGCCGGGCCATCCCCGTCGCGGAGGGGATCAAGATCGCGCGGCCCGAACTGAAGGTGATCTGTTTCTGCGGCGACGGCGACGCGTACGGCGAAGGGATCGAACATCTGATCTTCGCCGCAAAGAGAAACGTCGACATCACCGTCGTCGTCCACAACAACCGTGTTTACAGCCTGACGGCGTTCCAATACAGCCCCACGTCCCCCGCCGGTTTCAAGGGCCGTTCGACGCCCCTGGGCAGCGTCGAAGCCCCCATCAATCCCCTGGAGCTCCTCCTGGCGGGCAGGGCGTCCTTCCTGGCCCGCGGCACTTCGCGCGGCATGACGCAACTGACGCATCTGTTCCGGGAGGCGGTCGTACACAGGGGATTCGCCCTCGTCGACGTGCTGCAGGTGTGCGCGACCTACAACAACCTCTACGACTACTATGCCCGAAAGGTTTACGATCTGCAGGATCATGACCCCTGCGACCGGACGGCCGCACTGGCCAGGATCCGGGAATGGGACTACAACTCCGATGCGCGCATCGCACTGGGAATCCTGTACCGGGCGGAAGCGGCGACCTTCGAAGAGACGTTCCCGGCTTCCCCCCCGGACGGCCGCGACAGGGACGGCAGGATCAGGGCGTTTCTGGACAGGAGCGCATAAGAGGCAACGATGCAGTCCTCCCCCGCACCTCCGGAAGCGACAGGCGGGGCGGGGAAGGAACCTTCACAGAAGGAGGTCTACCATGGCACTGTCAGGCAAATACGGAAAACTGGATATTCCGAAGGTCGCCCCGCAGGAACCTGTCTTTGTCCTCCGGGCGCAGGACGCCCTCGCGGCAACGGTCATCCGGATGTACCAGCTGCTGGCGGAGTCCCACAAGCGCCCGCTGGCCGGGGACGTGGACAAGGAGATCCGGGCCTTCCAGGAATGGACCGGGCCGAAGAAGATGCCCGATTGAAAAAGGGAACCTCCCGTTCCCTCCAGGAACTTGCGATGTCCTACACGATTCCTCCCTTTCGCGATCGTCGTGACGCCGGCAGGATCCTCGCGGAGCACCTGGAGGGCCGGCGGGCCGGCGCTGCCGTCGTCTTTGCGGTCCCCCGCGGCGGCGTACCGGTCGCCGCAGCGGTGGCGAAAGCGCTGAAGCTGCCGCTCGATATCATCGTCTCGCGCAAGATCCCGATTCCTTTCGATCCGGAGGCTGGGTACGGCGCCGTCACCGAAGACGGCGCCGTCGTCCTCAACGAACCCCTGGTACGGCGCCTGCGCCTCACCAAGGGGCAGATCGAGCACGACGCCGAAGCGGTGCGGGCCGAGATCCAGAGGCGCCAGTCCGTCTTCCGGTCGGTCCTGGGCGCCTCGCCCGTCGAGGGACGAACGGCCATCGTCATCGACGACGGTCTGGCTTCCGGCTACACGATGAAGGCGGCCGTCCATTCGCTGCGTCGGCGCGGCGCAGCGCCGGTGATCGCGGCGGCGCCGGTCGCCTCCCTGTCCGCAGCGGAGTCCCTTCGGTCGGTCGCCGACGAAGTGGTCGCCGCCGTGCTCTGGCCCCATTCCCCCTTCGCCGTTGCCTCTTTCTACGAACACTGGCATGATCTGACGGACGAAGAAGTGCTGGACGAACTGGAAGCGTACGCAAACGACTCTGGAGGTCGCGCCGATGATTAAGGAGGCCATGTTCTGGGAAGCGCTGGAGGGAAGGAGCGGGCAGTGCCACCTGTGCGCCCATGAATGCCGGATTCCGGACTCGCGGTTCGGCATCTGCGGCGTAAGACAGAATGTCGGGGGCGTTCTCCGCACGATGGCCTATGGGCAGCTGGTGGCGGCGAACACCGACCCGATCGAGAAGAAGCCCCTCTACCATTTCCTGCCGGGGTCCTCGTCCTTTTCCGTCGCCACCATCGGCTGCAATTTCAAATGCGGTTTCTGCCAGAACTGGCAGATCTCCCAGGCATCTTACAGGGACGTCGATATGGATGCCGGGCGTCCGGTCATGCCGGAGCGCATCGTCGAGGAAGCGAAAAGAAACGGCTGCCTGAGCATCTCCTATACCTACACGGAGCCCACCATTTTCTTCGAGTACGCCTACGACACAGCCCTTCTCGCCAGGAAAGCCGGTCTCCGCAACGTCTTCGTCACCAACGGCTACATGACCCACCGGGCCCTCGAAACGATCCAGCCGTACCTGGACGCCGCCAATGTGGACCTCAAGAGTTTCAGCGAAGCCTCCTACAAGAGGACCTGCAAGGCGCATCTCCAGCCTGTCCTGGACACGATCGCCGCGATGAAGGAACTGCACATCTGGATCGAGGTGACCACGCTGGTGGTTCCGGGCGAGAACGACTCGGACGGGGAACTCAGGCGGATCGCCGATTTTCTGGCCGGGATCGACAGGGACATCCCCTGGCACATCAGCCGGTTTCATCCCGATTACGAATTCCGCGGCCGCGACGCCACCCCTCTCGAAACACTTCAGAGGGCCAGGGAGATCGGCCGTCAGGCAGGGCTGCGCTTCATCTATCTCGGAAACGTCCACGAGGGGAGCCACACCTCCTGCCCCGCCTGCCGGGCTTCGGTCGTGGAGCGGAAGATCATGGGATTGGGCGCCCTCCACCTGAAGGACGGCCGCTGTCCCTCCTGCGGCACCGCTGTCCCGGGGATCTGGTCATGACCTCCGCGGCTTTCGTCGTCGGTTGACAGTCCGGTCCGCATCTCCTATACTCCCCCCGACAAAGACATGCTTGACGCATCGCAGCACGATATTCTCAAGTTCCTCGCCGTCACGGCGACGCTCCGACCTTCTACGGAAGCTGCGGGAAGGATTCCTTGATTCGCAAAACCCTTCTTCTCTCCCTTGGACTGGCCATTCTTCTTCATGTCGGCTACCTGTATTACAAGGTCGGCCGGGGGGTGACCGGCGATGCATGGGAAGCCCCCTCCATCCTCTACGGACGCCCGGCGGAGATCCGCCAGGGCGACCACCTCGGGAATCTCCGCGTCTCCGAGCGGCTCCGCAGGCTTTCCTACCGCAAAGTCCCGGGAAGGCCCTCCGCGCCCGGGACCTACTCCGAGGGGCAGTCGACCCTCCGGATATTCCTCCGCGGCGACGCAGGCCGGGACGGCTCCCCCCCCGCAAACGGCCCGGTGGAGATCGAAATCGTCGACGGCCGTGCCGCGTCGCTGGTTTCCGCAGCCGGCCAGCCGCTGGACGCGATCCGCCTCGAACCGGAAGAAATCGCCCGCATCATGGGGCCGAAAAGAGAGCTCCGGAGTCCGGTGCCGCTCTCCGCCATCTCTCCGCTGCTGCAGAACGCCGTGATCGCATCCGAGGACGCCCGGTTCTACTCCCATACCGGCATCGACGTCCTCGCCGTCGGCCGGGCGCTGTTGACCAACCTGAAGGAGCGACGCTTCGCCCAGGGCGGCTCCACCATCACCCAGCAACTGGCGAAGAACTTCTTTCTTTCCCCGAAAAAGACGCTGTGGCGCAAGGTGCGCGAGGCGGAACTCGCTCTGATGCTCGAGTGGCGGTACTCGAAGCGACAGATCCTCGAGATGTATCTCAACAAGATCTACTTCGGGCAGGAGGGCCTCCAGGGGATCTACGGAGTTGAAGAGGCGGCGGGATTCTATTTCTCGAAACCGGCAAAGGATCTTTCCCTCGAGGAATCGGCCCTCCTCGCCGGCGTCATCCGCTCCCCCAGGCGCTACGCCTACCTCCGGAACCACAGGGCCCTGCAGGAACGGCGGGATGCCGTCCTGGCGCGGATGCGCCAGCTGAAGATGATCGGAGAGGACGAATTCCGGCGCGCGTCGAATGCGCCGGTGCGGATCCGGCCGCGGAGCGCCCCCGCTCACGTGGCCCCCTACTTCGTGGACTACCTCCAGAGGATCACCTCCGAAGCGTTCGGGGGCGAAAAGCTCTACCGCATGGGATACCGCTACTATACGTCCCTCGACCCCATCCAGCAGGCCGCCGCGGAAGAGGCCGTCGCCCGGGGGATCGAAGAGATCGAAAAGGCGGCCCGCCCCGCCGGCGAAGCGCTGCAGGCGGCGCTCGTCGCCGTCGATCCGGCAACCGGGGCGATGACCGCCATGGTCGGAGGACGTTCTTACCGGGAGACTCCGTTCAACAGGGCGGTGGACGCGCACCGCCAGCCGGGAAGCGCGTTCAAGCCTTTCGTCCTCCTCGCGGCGCTGTCGCCGCCCGCAGAGGGCGAGGCGGCCAGGACACTCTCCACGACCTTGCCCGGAGGGCCGGTGTCCGTCCGCACCCCGGAGGGGATGTGGACTCCTGCGAATTTCGAGGGCAAGGCATACGGAAACATCACGATCCGGAGAACCATCGAGGATTCCGTAAACACGGCCACCGTCCGGCTGGCGACCGACGTGGGGCTGAAAAGGGTCCTCGAGACGGCCCGGGCGACCGGCATCACAAGCCCGCTCGAGGAAGTCCCGTCGATGGCGCTGGGAAGCTTCGAAGTGACCCCCATGGAACTGACCTATGCCTACGCGACGATCGCCTCCGGAGGCATCCGCTTCGCCCCCTTTCCCCTGGCCTCCGTGACGGCAGCCGACGGAGAGGTGATCACGGCGAAAAAGCTTGATCGGCTGCAGACCATCGACCCAAGGGTTGCGTACCTCGCCGCGTACGCCCTCACGGGGGTCCTGGAGCGCGGAACGGCGAAATCCGCACGGTCGATGGGGATCACCTTCCCGGCATCGGGCAAGACCGGGACGACGAACGGCAACCGGGATTCCTGGTTCGTAGGGTTCACCCCGGACGTGGTCTGCGCGGTCTGGGTGGGGTACGATTCCGGGGCCGATACGGGGCTCACCGGAGCGCAGGGGGCGCTCCACATCTGGGCGCGGTTCCTGCGGGCCCTTTACCCGCAGGCCGGACCGGCCGCCCTGAAACCGCCGGACGGCATCGAAACCGCCGTCGTCGATCCCGAGTCCGGCGGCCTCGCCACCGGCGAATGTCCCGAGGAGCTGCGCGAGGCCTTCCTGGCCGGGACGGCGCCGCGCGACACCTGTCCCCTCCATCCGTCCAATGTCGTCGTCGATACTCTCCGCAGGGGCATGCGCGGCATCGGGGAATTCTTCAAGAATCTCTTCAAGTAGGCCCAGGCCCTTGGTTTGCCGGTCCCGTGTCAGCCGGGTCCTCTCTGCAGCGGCCGCGTCCATTCCCGTCGAGCTGCCGGTGCCGCACCGGCGCCCCTGTCCCGTTCCGGGATCATCCTTTTCCCGAAACGGAAATGGGCTTTTTCGAAGGGTCTTATCATCCCCGGCCTGATTGTCGCGCCGGGGGCGGGCGTTCAACAATGATCGAAAAACGTATAAGAGACTGAGGCTCCTTCCATCGGCGAGGTGGACATTGTGTTGCATTTTGATTTGAGCCCGCAGCAGAAAGAATTGCAGGCGAAGGTGCGCGACTTCGCGCTCCGGGAAATCCTGCCGGCAGTGTGGCATTACGACGAGAAGGATGAAATCCCCCTCTTCCTTCTGGAAAAGGCCTTCGCCGCCGGTTTCATGAACTGCGATATCCCGGCGAAGTATGGCGGCGCCGGGCTCGGCATTATCGAAGACGCCATCGTGACGGAAGAGATCGCTGCGGCATGTCCGGGCGTCGCCACATCGATATCCGACAACTCCCTCGGTGCCGCACCCATCGTCCTGTGCGACAACGAACCTCTCAAAGAGAGAATCCTGCCGCTCATCGCCCGCCGGTTCAGGCGCATCTGCTTTGCCACGTCCGAGCCGCTCATGGGTTCCGATGTGGCCGGGATGCGCTGCAAAGCCGAAAAGAGCGGCGACGATTACGTTCTCAATGGGACCAAGTACTGGATCACCAACGCCGCTGTCGCGGATTACATGACCGTATTCGCGACGATCGACCCCGACAGGCAGCACGAGGGCATCGGCGCATTTCTCGTCGAGAAGGACTGGAAGGGCGTATCCGTCGGCCGGGCGATCCCCAAGCTCGGGCAGCGCTGCTCCAATACGGCGGGCCTGCATTTCGCGAACGTGCGCGTCCCGAAGGACAACGTCATTGCGGAGCCCGGCAAGGGTTTCGTCCTCGCCATGAGGACCTTTTCCCGGACCCGGCCCGTTATCGGCGCATTCGCCGTGGGCGCCGCGCGGTCGGCCATGGAATACGCGATCGATTATGCGAAGAAGAGAAAGGCCTTCGGCACCAGGCTTTCGAACTTCGAGGCCGTCCAATTCAAGATTGCCGAGATGTACCAGAAGGTGGAAACGGCCCGTCTGCTGGTATGGAAGGCGGCATGGGAGGCGGACAACGGGATCGATCCCACGACCAGCGCCTCCATCGCGAAATTCTACGCAACGGAAGCGGCCATGGAAGTGGCCCATGAGGCCCTGCAGATCTTCGGGGGCTACGGATATACCAGGATGTACCCCCTCGAAAAGCTGCTGAGGGACATCCGGCTCTTCAGCATCTACGAGGGGACCAGCGAGGTGCAGCGCCTGATCGTCTCCGGCTATGTCCTGAACGGATACAAGCCGGTCATGCCCCCCCTAGAGGACCTTCCCATGCTGCGCGGCCTCGACTTGAACGACCCGACGGGGGCGAAAACCCCCGCCTGGCGGTGCAGGATCTGCGGGCACATCCATTACGGTGAAGAGCCGCCCGAGGAATGCCCCTCCTGCTTCTTCCCGAAATCGGCCTTCAAGAAAGTGTGGCCGGCCGCGTGAGCCGCGGAGGGATCATGTCCGGGTACTGGTTGCTCTGCGTCGTTGTCATGGTGACGGGCTGTTCGGCTGCTCGTTCCACCCAGACCGGGCTGGCGGATGGAAGACTCGCGGCCTGTCCTGAATCCCCCAACTGCGTCTGCTCGCAAGACACCGATGCGAGACATGCCATCGCGCCCCTGCGCTACGAGGGATATTCGTTCGAGAGGGCCAGGGAAGTCCTGATCGAGGTCCTATCGGGCATGAAACGCACCCGCATTGTCGAGGACACAGGCACCTACCTCCACGTCGAGTTCACGTCCGCTGTCTTCCGCTTCGTGGACGACGTGGAGTTTCTTTTTGACGCCGGGGCCGGGACGATCCACATGCGATCCGCTTCCCGTGTGGGCTATTACGATCTTGGCGTGAACCGCAGTCGCCTGGAAGCCATCCGCTCGCGGTTCGACGCCCTCACAGAAAAAGGAACGTGAAACGGTCAAGTGCAGCCGACGGCGCCCATGCCGGGATGCTTGCGGGATACCCCGCACTTTCCGGAGGCCGCGGGACGATCAATACCGGGCTGCGACGGCCCTGAGGGTCTCGAGGTACTCATCCCTGGCCGTCAGATTCGACGCCCCTTTCAGGTCCCCGATCGTGAGTTCGAGGGCCGGGCGGACATCCACCCCAAGCCTGTTGAGCTTGCGCTGGTTCGCCTGATCCAGCACGAGGATGCTGTAGTACCGGACGAGGATCCTTACCCGGGAATCCCGCCGCATGAGATAGGAAGAGCCCCCCATGCTGTTCAGGAAGAAGACGGCGTAGGGGTAGACTTTCTCCAGGGGCGCGTGCAGCCAGGGACCCTTCGTGCCGCACGTTTCCTGCAGGAGCATGGACTGGTAGGCAGAGGCCAGGAAGGACTCCAGCCTGTCGCCTTCCTTCCGGACGATATCCCGCAGCAGCAGGGCGTCCTTCTTTCCCAGTATCCGGAAGAAGTGCGCCCGGTTGCGGAGAACGCGTTCGAGGCTCTGCGTTTCCTCACGCTGCACGAAGGGCGCCGTCTCGAGCAGGCGGGCCACGATGCCTTTGAAGTGCTCGGCGGTCCCGCCCTTCAGTTCGTAGGAGGCGATATAATCCCGGCCGTCGAGATAGGCGAAAAGGCCCTGCAGTCTTTCCCGGCTCTCAGCACACACATCCTTCGGCGGCGCCTGCGGTGGTGCGGGCACTACCGTGACGGCAGGGCCGCCGGCGACCGGCGCCTTCCCAGCCTCCTTCACGGGAGCCGGCCTGCTCCGCATCGCGTCCCAGTAGAGGTATGCCGCCAGTCCCGCGACGACAACGATCGCGACGGCAATCAGGATCTTCTTGGCTGGTGTTCCGTGTTTCGCTTCCATGAGGTTCCTCCATCCGCTGCAAGAGACGGCGCCGGGTGTGCAACCCCTGCGCCGATGTTGAAGGGACGGCCCTGAGACACCTGCCTCGAGCCCTTTCTTCTGGCTACCTTCTTCCGGCTGCCGCGTCAACCCCAAATTCCCCGCAACGTCGTTCCGGATACGGCGGACCGTGGCCTGCGCCCCGATGAGGTCAATTTCCCCCGGGTCGAAATCCCTGCGCCGGAAATTTTTGTTGACACCGGAAGAACCGGACGGTATAAAGGCTCATCGTGGGAACCGATCGTATGTTGAAGAAACAAGCCTTCAATCTGAACTGGTGGTGGTGGTCGACAAGGGAGGGGTTCGTCCGCCGCTGATCTCTAACACATGGAAATGCACGGCCGTGGAGAACCTCTCGGGGTCTCCACGGCCTTTTTGTTTCTGTCGTACGGGCCGTGGTCGATCCAGGAACCACGGCCTTTTTTTTGGAGCCGAACCCATGTCGTACCTGCCGGACTTCGAACAATTTCAGCGGATGGCCGCACCGGGCACCCTCGTCCCCGTGTGCCGGGAGATCCTCGCCGACACGGAGACGCCCGTCAGCGCCCTCATGAAGCTTCGGGACAGCAGCCACTCCTTCCTTCTGGAGAGCGCCGAAGGCGGAGAGAAATGGGGGCGATACAGCCTCCTCGGCGCGGACCCGCGCCTGGTCCTGCGGATCCGCAAGGAGCGGATCCAGGTGGCCGCCGCCGGGGGCGAACGGACCGTCCTTCACGACGGCGATCCCCTGAAATACCTGAAGAAACTGCTCGCCGACCACCGCTTCGCGACACGGCCGGGATTGCCCCGCTTCGCCGGCGGCGCGGTCGGATATCTCGCCTACGACATGGTGCGCCACTTCGAGCGGCTCCCCGATCTTGCGACGGACGATCTCGGCAGCGACGATGCCGCCTTCATGCTGACCGATACGGTCGCCATCTTCGACAACGTGCGCCACACGATCCAGATCATTGCCTGCGCCCCCCTCGATGAAGGCGCCGATGTCCGCGCCGCCTACGAACGCGCGGTGGAGTCCGTCGAAGCCATGATCCGGCGGCTCCGGTCGCCGCGCCCCGCAGAATCCGGCATGTCCCGATGCAAGGCACCGGCCCCCGTCGCGAAGACTCCCCCCGAGGACTTCCGCGCCATGGTCTCGCGGGCGCGGGAGTACATCCTGGCGGGCGACGTCATCCAGGTCGTCCTGTCGCAGAGGTTCGAAACGGACTGCGCCATCGATCCCGTCTCCCTTTACCGGGCGCTGCGTTTCATCAATCCCTCGCCCTACATGTTCTTCTTCCGCTTCGGCGAGAGCTACCTCATCGGGTCCTCGCCCGAAGCCATGGTCCGCCTGGAGAATGAAAACGTGGAGCTGCGGCCCATCGCCGGAACACGGAAAAGGGGCGGCAGCGAGCAGGAAGACCGCCGCCTCGCCGACGAGCTCCTCCGCGACCCCAAGGAACGCGCCGAGCACGTGATGCTCGTGGATCTCGGGAGGAATGACCTGGGGCGGATCGCGAAGACGGGGAGCGTCCAGGTCGGCCAGTTCATGGCCGTCGAACGCTACTCCCACGTCATGCACCTCGTCTCGCATGTGCAGGCGCAGCTGGCGGACGGCAAGGACGCCTTCGACGTCCTCCGGGCGACCTTCCCCGCCGGGACCCTCTCGGGGGCGCCGAAGGTGCGGGCGATGGAGATCATCGAAGAACTGGAGGGCGTGCGCCGCGGCCCCTACGGCGGGGCCGTCGGCTACCTGGGCTTCAACGGCAACATGGACCTGGGGATCACCATCCGCAGCCTCCTCCTTCAGAAGGGCCGGATCTACATCCAGACCGGCGCAGGGATCGTGGCGGATTCGGATCCCGAGGCGGAACTCCGGGAAACACAGAACAAGGCCGAGGCCATGTTCCGGGCGATCGGGATGGCGGCCTCCGGACTCGAAGAATGCAGGGGGTGAGGGCATGATCCTGGTCATCGACAACTACGATTCCTTTACATACAACCTGGTCCAGTATTTCGGCATGCTCGGGGCCGAAGTGGCCGTCTACCGCAACGACGCCATCTCCCTCGACGCAATCGATGCCCTTTCTCCGGCGGCCATCGTCATCTCTCCCGGGCCCTGTTCCCCCGAAAAGGCGGGGATCTCCGTCGACGCGATCCGCCGCTTCCACAACCGCATCCCCATCCTGGGCGTCTGCCTGGGGCACCAGGCGATCGGCCACGCCTTCGGCGCCAGGGTCGTCCGGGCGCAGCGGATCATGCACGGCAAGACTTCCCCCATAAGCAACGACGGCCGGACGATCTTCCGCGGTCTCCCCTCCCCCTTCGAGGCCGGCCGCTATCACTCGCTTCTCGTGGAGCGGGAGTCCCTCCCCGATTGCCTCACCGTCAGCGCCGACACCGAGGAAGGAGAGATCATGGGCCTGCGTCATCGGGACTACCCCGTCGAAGGCATCCAGTTTCACCCGGAATCGATCCTCACCCCCAAGGGGAAGAGGATCATCCGGAATTTTCTCGATTCCCTATCCGGTCAGGAGGTTGGATCATGATCAAGGAAACGATCGCAAAGGTGGCTGCCGGGGAAAACCTCGGCGAGCGGGAGATGATGGACACCATGAAGGAGATCATGGAAGGCGCCGCGACCCCGGCGCAGATCGCCGCCTTCATCACGGCACTGAGGATCAAGGGCGAGACGGTGGAGGAACTCACCGGGGCGGCGCGGGTCATGCGGCAGAAGGCGACGCGCATCGACCCCTGCGCGTCGACCGTGGTCGACACCTGCGGCACGGGCGGCGACGGCCGCCACACCTTCAACATCTCCACGACCGCCGCCCTCGTCGCCGCCGGAGCCGACCTGACGGTGGCCAAGCACGGCAACCGCGCCGTGTCCAGCAGCTGCGGCAGCGCGGACGTACTCGAAGCGATGGGCGTCAACATCACTGCGCCGCCGGAGATCGTCGAAGAATGCATCCGCGAGGCGGGCATCGGCTTCCTGTTCGCGCAGGGGCTCCACAGCGCCATGAAGCACGCCGCGGGCCCGCGCCGCGAAATCGGCATCCGCACCATCTTCAACATGCTCGGCCCCCTGACGAATCCCGCCGGGGCCACGGCCCAGCTCCTCGGAGTTTTCGACGCCCGTCTCACGGAGATGTTCGCCGGCGTGCTCCGGAACCTCGGCACGCGGCATGCCTTCGTCGTCTACGGAAGCGACGGCCTGGATGAAGCCACCGTGACGGGCAAGACGAGGGTGACCGAACTGAAGGACGGCCTCCTGCAGACCTTCGACATCGACGCGGCGGAGATCTTCGGCGAGCGCAGCGACCTCGATTCGCTCCGCGGGGGGGACGCAGCCAGAAACGCGGAAATCGCCCAGTCCGTCCTGATGGGAGACGGCACCACCGCCGCGCGAAACGTCGTCCTCCTCAACGCCGCACTGGCCATCATGGCGGGAGACCGGGCCGCAACGCTGCAGGACGGCCTCGCCCTGGCGAAGGAATCGATCGACAGCGGCGCCGCCCTGCAGAAGCTGCGGCGGCTGGTCGAAGTCAGCAAGAGTTGACTTCCCAGGGCGACGAAGATCGCGAATATCATGCCGGACTTGATAAGCCTGCCCTGGATTCGATCCGGGAGCATCCAGTGTCTTTCTGGATTCCCGCTGCAGCCTGCCCTCGCGAAATCGGGGGCCCAGCGCCCTGATTACGCACCAGATGGGGGAGACAAAGACCGAGACACTGGATTCCCGCTTTCGCGGGAATGACAGAGGGAAGACGGGAATGACGGAATGACGGAGAGAGACGGAATGACAGGATGGAAAGCGGGGATGACAGAAAAGGGCTCGGATTCCCGTTTTCGAGGGAAGGGCCACAAGGATGTTCGGCATATGGAAACCTATCTGGACAGGATTCTCGAAGTAAAGCGCCGCGAAGTCGACGGCCGCAAGAAACGCACGCCGCAGTCGGCGATCGAAAGAGGCATCGAGCACCTCGGGCCCTGCCGGGATTTCCGCCGGTCCCTCTTGCAGGCCGATGTAGCGGTCATCGCCGAAATCAAGAAGAAGTCTCCGTCGGCCGGACTGCTTCAGCAGCGGTTCTCCCCCCTGGCTATGGCGCGGGCCTACGAAAGGGCTGGCGCCGCCGCGATTTCGGTCCTCACCGATGCGACGTTCTTCGGCGGCCGCCTGTCGCACCTCCGAAGCGTAAAGTCCGCGGTGGCGATTCCCGTGCTCCGGAAGGATTTCATCGTCGATCCCTGGCAGATCCATGAAAGCAGGGCCGCCGGCGCCGATGCCGTCCTCCTCATCGCGGCGGTGCTCGGGAGCGAGTTGCGGGCGTACCTCGACCTCGTCAACCGGCTCGGCATGGCCGCCCTGGTCGAGGTCCACGACAGGGGCGATCTCGAACTCGCCCTTGCCGCCGGCGCCGCGCTGGTGGGCATCAACAACCGGGACCTGCGCACCTTCCGGACGGCCCTGCAGACGAGCATCGACCTGGCGCCGGCGCTGCCCGCCGGCGTCGCCGCGGTGAGCGAAAGCGGGATCCGCACGGCCGCCGACATCGACCGCCTGCGGGCCGCGGGCATCGGCGCCTTTCTGATCGGCGAGACCCTGATGCGCGCTGCCGCGCCTGCGGACAAATTGAAGGAGCTGGCCGGGCGATGACGGAAATCAAGATATGCGGAATCACGAACCTGGAGGATGCGCTCGCCGCGGAGGCCTTCGGGGCGGACGCGATCGGCTTCGTCTTCGCCGAGAAAAGCCCCCGGTACATCGAGCCGCAGGCGGCGGCGGCCATTTCCGCCCGGCTGAAGAGCGTCCGGCGCGTCGGCGTGTTCGTCAACCGGGACGCCGAAGAGGTTCATGCGATCCGCATGGCCTGTCGCCTCGATTTCCTGCAGCTCCATGGAGACGAGTCCCCTTCCTACTGTCGGGCCTTTCCCGCTTCGATCCTCATCAAGGCCGTCTCGAAGGGGCAGGAAGCGCAGCCGGCCCTTCTCCAGCCCTACGCCGTTCGCGCCTTCCTCGTCGACGGGAGGGCGCGCAGCCTCCGCGGGGGAACGGGCGTGAAGGGCGACTGGGACGCCGCGCGGGAAATCCGCAGCCGCTTCCGCCTCGTCCTGGCGGGCGGGCTCAACCTCGACAACATCGAGGATGCCCTCCGCAGCGTCGGGCCAGATGCCGTGGATATCGCCAGCGGCGTGGAGCGTTCCCCGGGCAGGAAGGACCACGCCAGGATGAAAGGGCTCATCGCGGCCGTCCGTGCCTGCAAAGCGGACCGGACGCGTCCCGTCTTCCGTCCGCTTTCGCCCGGAAGCAACGGCGCCGCACCGACAAGTGCAAGTTCCGATCAAGGAGATTTCTCATGAAGAACCGATTGCCCGACCGCAAAGGTCATTTCGGCGTCTTCGGCGGCCGGTACGCGCCGGAAACGCTCATGACGGCGCTCGTCGAACTGGAAAACGCCTACAGTGAAGCGAAGCGCGACCGCGCCTTCCGTGAAGAGCTCCGCGGCCTTCTCCGCGACTACGCCGGGAGGGAGACGCCCCTCTACCCGGCGCGTCGTCTCTCCGAATCCCTCGGCGGCGCAAGGATCTATCTGAAGCGCGAAGACCTCGTCCACACCGGCTCGCACAAGCTCAACAACACGCTCGGCCAGGCCCTCCTGGCCCGCTGGATGGGCAAGGGCAGGGTGATCGCCGAGACCGGCGCCGGACAGCACGGCGTCGCCACCGCGACCGTCGCCGCCCTCTTCGGAATGGAGTGCCGCATCTTCATGGGCGAGGAGGACATCCGCAGGCAGGCGCCGAACGTGACGAGGATGAAGATCCTCGGGGCGGAAGTCGTCCCCGTGTCCTCGGGCACGGCCACCCTCAAGGACGCCATGAACGAGGCCATGCGCCACTGGGTCGCCCGCGTGCGGGACACCTACTATGTCATCGGCACGACGGCGGGGCCCCACCCTTACCCGCGGATGGTCCGCGACTTCCAGAGCGTCATCGGCCGCGAGGCGCGGCGCCAGGTCCTCTCCAGCGAGGGCCGGCTCCCGGACCTTCTGATCGCCTGCATCGGCGGAGGAAGCAATGCCATGGGCCTCTTCCACGCCTTCCGGAACGACGCGGGGGTACGCATGGTCGGCGTCGAAGCGGCCGGCGAAGGACTGGACACGCAGAGGCATGCGGCCAGCATCACGATGGGATCGGTGGGCGTCCTGCACGGCGCCAAGACCTTTGTCCTGCAGGACGAGCACGGCCAGATCCGCGACGCCTATTCGGCGGCCGCGGGCCTGGACTATCCCGGCGTCGGTCCGGAGCACTGCCATCTCCATGCGACCGGCCGCGCGGTCTACACGACGGTGACCGACGCGGAGGCCCGCGAGGCCTTCCTCCGGCTCTCCCGTCTGGAGGGCATCGTCCCGGCCCTGGAAAGCGCCCACGCCGTGGCCTACGCGATCAAAACGGCCCCGGCCATGGGGCGCGAAGAGGTCGTCATCGTCAATCTGTCCGGCCGCGGCGACAAGGACGCCGCCGCCATGATCGAAGGAGGGAACCCGACCCATGAGAAGGATTGAGAAGACTTTTGCCGGCCGCCGCGAAAAGGGCGGCGCCGCCCTCGTCGCCTACCTGACGGCCGGAGACCCCTCCCTGGACGAAACGCAGGAACTCGTTCTCACGGCGGAACGGGCCGGAGCGGACATCGTCGAGATCGGCGTGCCCTTTTCCGATCCGACGGCCGACGGGCCGATCCTGCAGGCGGCCTTTCAGCGCGCCCTCGGCCGCGGCGTCACGCTGGCGTCGATCATCGACATGGTCGCGCGGCTCCGGACAAGGACCGATATCCCCGTCGTCCTTTTCGGCTATTACAATCCGATCTTCCGCATGGGCGACGAGCGCTTCGCCGCGGCGGCGGCCGCCGCCGGCGCCGACGGGGTCCTCGTCGTCGACCTTCCCCACGAAGAGGCGGCGGTCCTGCGGCACCAGACCGACCGCGCCGGCATGGATTTCATCTCGCTCGTCACGCCCACCACCCCCGACGAACGCCTGCGGACCATCGCGGAAAAGGCGTCCGGGTTCCTCTACTACGTCTCGATCACCGGCGTGACGGGCACGGCAAAACCGGACCTCCCTTCCGTAGAGCGGGATGTCGCGCGCGTCCGCAGGTCAAGCCGCCTCCCCGTTGCCGTCGGCTTCGGAATCTCCGATCCCGCCCAGGCCTCCCGGGTTTCCCGTTTCGCCGATGCCGTTGTCGTCGGCAGCGCCATCGCCCGTCTGATCGAGGAACATGGCCGCGGCGAAGGGCTCCATGAAACGCTCGCCGCCTACCTCCGCTCGCTCAAGGAGGCGATCGCCCCCTCGACCAGGGTACTTTCCCGTCCGGGAGATTGACAAAGGGCCCCTGCCGCGGGTATAGCTCCCGCAGTGTCCCGCCACTGCGGGAAGGAGCAGTCATGCCGCTGCAGCAGCCTCTGATCCGCGTGGGGCTCCTGGACGGACGGCGCGAGATCCGCGGCCGCCTTCAGGGTCCCGCCCGGCTCGACGACGGGCGGACCGTCGCGGGTCCTTTTCACGCCTCGTCCGTCGGAGGCCGGATCCACTTCGCTTTTCCGGACGCCGGCGCCGTCGCCGAAGGCCCGGGCATCGGCATCGAACCGCTGGGCGAAACGACGACGCTCCTGCAGGGGGTCACGGTCGGCGCCGACTTTCACTGGCGCCGGGACCGCGACCTTGCCTATGCGGGGCGGATGGAATTTTCCCTCCGACCGGACGGCGCTCTCCGCGCCGTCAACGTCCTTCCCCTTGAAGAATACCTCGTCAGCGTGATCTCCTCGGAGATGAACTCGGGCGCCCCGCCCGAATTCCTCAAGGCCCACGCCGTCGTGTCCCGCAGCTGGCTGACGGCGGCGCTGCGGCGCGCCGCAAGGCGCACCGGCGCCGCGGCCTTCCCGCGGACGACTCCCCCGGGCGCCTGCATCCGCTGGTACGAACGGGAAGACCACGAGGGCTTCGACGTCTGCGCCGACGACCACTGCCAGCGTTATCGCGGAACCGGTGACTTTCTGTCCGGCGGGGCCGCCGCTGCCGTCCGCGCCACGGCCGGCCTCTTTCTCGTCCACAACGGCGAAGTCTGCGACGCCCGCTATTCCAAGGCCTGCGGCGGCATGACCGAATGCTTCGAGACGGCATGGGACGACAGGTCGGTCCCCTACCTGCAGAGCGTCGCCGATGCCCCGGGACCGTTCGCACCTCTTCGGACCGAGGAAGAGGTCCGGAAGTGGCTCGCGGGCAGGCCTCCCGCCTACTGCGGCACGTCAGACGGGGAACTGCTCGCGCAGGTCCTCAACGACTCCGACCGGCCGACGACGGATTTTTTCCGCTGGTGCGTCACCTACGAACGGCCTCGGCTCGAGGCGATACTCCGGGAAAAATCCGGGATCGACTTCGGGCGTCTCGAAGCGATCGTGCCCCTGGAACGCGGCCCCTCCGGCAGGATACGGCTCCTCCGGATCGCCGGAACGAAGGAAACGCGCACCGTAGGCAAGGAACTGGAGATCCGGCGCTGGCTGTCGCCCACCCATCTCTACAGCAGCGCATTCGTCGTCGATGCGGAGCGCGATGCCGCGGGTCTGCCCGCCCGCTTCGTCTTCCGGGGCGGCGGGTGGGGCCACGGCGTCGGCTTCTGCCAGATCGGCGCGGCCGCCATGGCAAACGCGGGGTTCCCCGCGGAACGCATCCTCCTCCACTACTTCCGCGGCGCTGAACTGAGGACCCTCTATTGAAGACAACGACCGCCGGCGATCCCGCTCCCCCGACACCGCCTCCCCGAAACCCCTGGCTGTGGGTGCCGTCCCTCTACATGGCCGAGGGCATCCCGTACATCATCGCCATGATCGTGTCGGTCGTCCTGTACAAGCGTCTGGGGATTTCCAATACGGACATCGCCCTCTATACGAGCTGGCTCTACCTCCCCTGGGTCATCAAGCCGCTCTGGAGCCCCTTCGTCGAGATGTTCCGGACGAAGCGGTTCTGGATCGTCGCCATGCAGGTCGTCGTGGGCGCGTCGCTCGCCTGCGTGGCGCTGACGATCCCGGCGCCGGACTTTTTCCGCTACACGCTCGCCATGTTCTGGATCATGGCCTTCAGCTCCGCCACCCACGACATCGCCGCGGACGGTTTCTACATGCTGGGGCTTTCACAGCACCGGCAGGCCGAGTTCGTGGGCGTCCGCACGATCTTCTACAGGATTGCCACGATCGCCGCCAAGGGGGGCCTGGTCATCCTCGCCGGGCATCTGGAAGCGAAGGGCTGGTCCGTCGCCAGCGCCTGGTCCGTCGCTTTTTTCCTCGCGGCCGCGGTCTTCGCCTCCCTGTTCCTCTATCATCTGTTCGTTCTCCCCTACCCGGCCGTCGACCGGCCGACGTTCCAGCGGAATTCCGGGAAAGTCTCCTCCGAGTATCTCCACATGATCGCCCTTTTCTTCCGCCGCAAGGACATCCTCGCCGTCCTCGCCTTCTTCCTCCTGTACCGCCTGGCGGAGACGCAGCTCGTCAAGATGGTCGCCCCCTTTCTCCTCGATCCGCGCAGCAAGGGGGGCCTGGGGCTCACGACCAGCGAACTCGGCATCATCTACGGGACCGTGGGCGCCGTCGCCCTGATGGCCGGAGGTTTGATCGGGGGCTACGCCATCGCCCGCCGGGGCCTGCGTTTCTGGATCTGGCCGATGGTCCTGGCCATGCACCTCCCGGACCTCATCTTCGTCTGGCTCTCCCACGCGATGCCGGAGAACTTCCATCTCATCAACGCCGCCGTTGCCCTGGAGCAGTTCGGCTACGGCTTCGGATTCACGGCCTACACGATGTACATGATCATGGTCTCGGAAGGGCCCTACAAGACCGTCCACTATGCGATCTCGACGGGAATCATGGCGCTCGGCATGATGATCCCCGCCATGTTCAGCGGCTGGCTCCAGGAGACGATGGGCTACCGCTGGTTCTTCCTGTGGGTCATGCTGACGACGCTTCCCGGTTTTCTCGTCGTCGCCATGGTGCGGATCGACCCGGCATTCGGCAGGAACAGGGAGGCGGCGCGATGAAGGAATCCTGGGACCTCCGCACCGCCTTTCTCCTCGGAGCCGGACTGGGGGTGCGGATGCGGCCCCTCACCGACGACTGCCCCAAGCCCTTGCTGCCCCTGGGCGGCCGTCCCATCATCACCTATGCGATGGACCACCTCCTGACCGTCGGCATCGAGCGCTTCATCGTCAATACCCATCATCGCGCCGAGGTCTACGGTCGGGCCTTTCCCGACTCCCGCTGGCGCGGCGTTCCGATCGTCTTCCGCCACGAGCCGACGCTCCTGGACACAGGCGGCGGCCTCAAGAACATCGAAGACCTCCTCGGCGCAGAGGACATGCTTCTCGTCTACAACGGCGACATCCTGACGGACCTGCCGCTGGCGCGGCTGATCGGGGCGCATGTGCGGAACGGCGCCGAGGCATCCCTGGCCCTGCGGAGCGAGGGACCGCTCCGCAACGTGGCCCTCGGCGCGGGGGATGCCGTCTGCGACATGCGGGGAAGGCTCGGAGATCCCGGCGGGAAGAAATGCCAGTTCACGGGGATCTACATGATCCGGAGGCGCTTCCTGGATCGGCTGGTCCCGGGCAAGGCCGAGTCCGTCGTGGAGGGTTTCCTGCGCGCGATCCGGGAATCGCCCGGTTCCGTCGCCGGCGTCGTGATCGACGAGGGCTCCTGGCGGGACATCGGCAGCCCGGAAGAGTACGGGCAGTTGAAACTGCAGGAGCCGGATCGGAAGGGCGGGACAGGGTTCATGCCGGAAGAGGCCGCCCGCCGATGGGTCGCGGAGGCGCTCGCCCTTCCCGATGCAGCGGCGGTCCGCTTCGAGCCCTTCGCCGCGCGCGGCTCCGATCGCGCCTACTGGAGGGTGCAGGCGGGCGCGGCGGGCACCTTTGTCTTCATGCATTACGAACTGGCGAGGCGGGAAAACGCCGTATGGGAACCGATCGGCCGGTTTCTCGCCTCGATCGGCATCCCCGTGCCGCGGATCATCGCCTCTGACGCCGACCGCTGTTTCGTCCTGCTGGAGGATCTCGGAAACCGGAATCTCGAGTCGCTGGCGGAAGAGTCCGGACGGGAAAGGACACGCCTCTACTCCGAGACGCTCGCCATCGCCCACCGGCTCCACAGCTTCCCGCTGGCGGAATTCCGGAGAACCGGCGTCCCGACCATGGAGGGCTTTTCCACCGCCCTGTACCGCTGGGAGCAGGACTACTTCCTGGACAATTTCGTCCGGGACGTCTGCGGAATCGACGCCGCCGGCCTGGTCCGCGGGGAACTGGGGAAGGAGTTGGAGTCCCTCGCGGCCGCGCTCCTCGCCGGTCCGGAAAGGCTCGTGCACCGCGACCTGCAGTCCCAGAACGTGATGATCCGTTCCGGCAGACCCGTCCTCATCGATTTTCAGGGAATGCGCGTCGGGAACCCGCTCTATGACCTGGGTTCGTTTCTTTACGACCCCTACGTCGGCATGCCTCCAGACCGGCGTGAAGCGCTGCTGCGATCGTACCACGACCGCGGCTTTCCCCTTCCCTGGCCCGATTTCCGGCGGCTCTTCTTCATGGCCTCGTCCCAGAGACTGATGCAGGCCCTGGGCGCTTACGGGTGCCTCAGCCTGAAGAAAAACCTCCCCGAGTTCCGCCGCCACATCCCACGCGGCGTCGCAAACCTCTTGGACGCGGCGGCCCGCGCCGGGAATTTGCCGTCTCTTACCGCGCTCGTCCTTCGCTGCCGGGAAAATCTTGCCAACGGCATCTGAGAAACGAGATCGCGCGTCGCAGAGTTCATCCCGAGTGAAGCCGAGGCAACTTCCTTTCTTGTCATTCCCGCGGAAGCGGGAATCCAGATTCTTTGAGAGTTTATTTCCGCAGGCAGTGCGTAACCAGAGAGCTGGACCCCCGCGTTCGCGGGGGTGACGAGGCAATCGATTTCGCCCGGCACATCGTCGAAGCTGGACCCCCGCGTTCGCGGGGGTGACAGAGAAGACGCGGTGGTGACAGATGATTCGTTCGTTTTGTCATGCCCGCGAAAGCGAGAATCCAGGGTTTTCAGAATCCGTTTCCGTGCTTAGCAAAGCGCTGGATCCCCGCCTACGCGGGGACAACCACACCGGTTCCTCGTCTTCCGCGAACCACGCCGCTGGGTCCCCGTCTACGCGGGGACAACGGTCTGCCGGTACGCTGGACTACTCCAATTGGCGCTGGGTCCCCGCCTACGCGGGGACAACACTTCTCCGGCGCAAGGGGGACTTCTCTTGCTGACTGGGTCCCCGTCTACGCGGGGACGACACCATGGGTCACCGTTGTCATTCCCGCGAAAGCGGAAATCCAGGGGGTTTTTGGAATCCCTTTTCGTATCGAGCCGCTTGGAATGGCGCCGCATCAGAATCACACGTGGTTGCGCAGCATCAGCTCCAGGGGGCGGGGATTCAGGTAGACCTGCCGCTCGAGGCAGGGCTCGTCGTACATCCGGACGTAATGCTGCAGGAGGACGACCGGGACGATGAGGGGGACCATGCCGCGGCGGTAATTCGCGATCGTTTCGAGCAGTTCCTGACGGTCGGCCCGGTTCAACCGTCTCTTGAGGTATCCCGCCATATGATGAAGAACGTTTGTGTTTTTGCGGACCGTCGCGATCAGTTTCAAGGTCTCCATGAGGAGTGCGATGTAGGCGGCGGCGGTCTCCTGCAGGCGCCGGCGGTCGGGGGTGGCGACCAGGCGGTCCAGCCGCGACAGGTGGACCGGACTGTGCGCCGCGATCAGCAGCTTGTGATCCCTGTGGAAGTCCGCGAGCGTCTTTGCCGAGCGGCCCTTCCGCCACGCATCGGCCCAACGCTTGAAGACGAAGACCCTCTCGATGAAATTTTCGCGCAGGACCGGATCGTACAGCCTTTCGTCCTCTTCACAGGGGATCAGGGGAAAGCGCTCCATGAAGGCGGCTGCCAAGATCCCGACGCCGGCCTTCCGGGCCGTTCCCGCGGGCGAATGGACCTTCACCGCTGCCATGCCGCAACTGGGCGACTTGCTCTTGAAGATGAAACCGAGCAGGCCTTCTCCGGCCAGTTCATCCAGTTTCCGGCCGGCCCATCTCCGCATGCCCTCCGTGTGGTCGACACCGCTGTGGACCGTCACCAGGCGCGGCGATTCCGGATCGCCCACGAGGCGCATTGCCTCCCTCGGGACGGGCAGTCCGTATTCCACTTCAGGGCAGACCGGGACCCAGTCGAAGTATTTTCCCAGGGTGTCGGTAACGTAGCGATCCTGCCGATGTCCCCCGTCGTAACGGACATTGTCGCCCAGGAGGCAGCGGCTGAGGCCGATCTTGATCTTCTCCATTGCCCTTACCCGCTTTCCCCGATCAGGGAGAATGGAAAGTACTCCTTGAGATTCATGGCGCCCTCCTCCGAATGCTGCCGCCGGTCCCGCAGCCGATTTCAGACCTTATCCGTCGGGAGCGTGAAATAGAACGTGGCGCCGCCGTCCACTTTCCCCTCCGCCCATATCCGGCCGCCGTGCCGGTAAACGATCCGCTGGACGAGCGCCAGACCGATCCCCGTCCCCTCATATTCTTCGCTGCCGTGAAGCCGCTGAAAGACTCCGAACATCTTGTCGTGGTAGGTCATGTCGAATCCCACGCCGTTGTCCCTGACAAAGTAAACGATCTCGCTTCCGTCTCGATGTCCGCCCACCTCGACAAGCGCCCCGTCGCCCCGCGCCTTCGTGAACTTGACCGCATTGGAGAGGACGTTGACGAATACCTGCTTGATCAGCGCGCGGTCCGCTCTCCCCGCCGGAAGGAGGGCCGCCCTGAAATCGATGCGCCTTCCGGGGTTGACGACCTGCAGCTCTCCCCATACCTCCGCAACCAGGGCGTCCATGTCCAGCTCGGCTGTCGACAGCGGCGTCCGGCCCAGGCGCGAGAAGGCCAGAAGATCCTCGATGAGCTGGCCCATCATCCGCGCATTGTCCCGGATTGCGGAAAATTTCTTCAGGGTGTCCTCGTCGAACCGATCCCCCGCCTTCTTGAGGATCATGCGCGTATAACCGTCGATGGCCCGCAGGGGGGCGCGCAGGTCATGGGAGACGGAATAGCTGAAACTCTCCAGTTCCCTGTTTGCGTATTCAAGCTGGCTCGCATGCCGCTGAAGATCCCTCTCCATCTTTTTCCGTTCCGTGATGTCCTGGATCGTCACCAGCACCAGCGGTTCTTCCCGGACATGAAAGCGGACGGTGGAGACGAGACCCGTCACCTCCTGCGCCTTTCCCCTGACGGAGAGCAGGAGGTTCGCTTCCACCTGCTCACGGCCGCACCGGCTTTCGAAGGTGTCGGCGATCGTGCGCCGAACCGCGCATTGCTGGCAGGCGGATCCGAAGCCGCAGCCCTGCGGATCCTCCAGGGCGTGCCGGCAGGACAGCGCCTCGCCGGCGAGCCGTCCGACCGGGTTGTCCGCAGCCACAAGCGTCTGGACGAACTTGTTCGCTTTGCACACGCGGCGCTCCCGGTCCACGAGCAGCATCAGGAGCGGCGCATTTTCGTAAATCGCCGCCAGTTCCTCCTCGCGCTCCTTGATGGCCTTCTCGGCCTCTTTCCTTTCCTTCATTTCTCTCTTCAGGTCCTGCAGCAGCCGCTCGCGTTGAAGAAGGATATTTACTTTGCTTAGAAAAATCGCCGGGTTGAATGGTTTGGTGATGAAATCGACGGCTCCTGATTCATACCCCTTGAAGACGTGGTACTCGTCGGAATAGGCGGCCGAAAGAAAAATGATCGGCACGTTTTTCGTCTTTTCCTCGCCGCGGAGGTATTGGGCCAGCTCGTATCCGTCCATCTCCGGCATCTGGACGTCGAGGACTGCGAGACTGAAGTCATGATTGAGGGATGCGATCAGGGCGTCGTTGCCGCATGTGGCGCCGACGATTTCGGCGCCGCTCTCCCTCAGCAGCATCGAGGTCGCAAGAAGATTTTCCTCCTTGTCGTCTACGACGAGGATTTTTTGTCGGTCAGCCATATTCCTCCTCCTCCCCCGTTGGCCGATTGCCTAAGAGGGATCCGCCCTGCAAGCTCATCCCCGCCCCGGGCATGCGACCTCCCCCGCCGACCGCCGCCGGTATATCCGCGCCTTTTCGTCGACGACTTCAAAGCGATCCTGCACCGACGAAAAGCGGATGATTTCGGCGGCGCCCAGGCAGAGATATCCCCTGTGCACGAGGCTTTCGTAAAAAAGATTCAGGACGCGGTCCTGGAGCGCCCCGTCGAAATAGATCAGGACGTTTCGGCACAGGATCAGGTGCATCTCTCCGAATACGGCGTCGGTCGCCAGATTGTGGTTCGCAAAAATGATGTTCCTCTTCAGGGAGGAAGAGACCGCCATGGCGTCGTAGCGGGCATGGCAGTAGGTGGAAAAAGGCTGCGTCCCGCCCGAATCCTGATAGTTCTGCGTGAAAAGGCGGATGCGATCGAGCGGATAGATGCCCTCTTTGGCCCCGGCCAGGGCTTCTTCGTTGAAGTCCGTCGCGAAGACCGTTGCCCTCTCGTAGAGTCCCTCCTCCTCCAAGAGGATGGCGAGCGAGTAGGCCTCTTCGCCCGTGGCGCACCCGGCAACCCAGACGCGGATGGAGGGATAGGTGCGCAGGATGGGGACGACGCTCTCCCGGAGCGCGCGGTATACACCGGGGTCCCGGAACATCTCCGTCACGGTGACGGAAAAGGTCTGGAGAAACTGCCGGAAGAAGGTGTCATCGCGCAGGATCTTCGGAATCAGGGCGGAGATCGACGCACAACCGGACCGCGGGAGAAAATCCCGGATGCGCCTCTCGACCGTCGAGACCGCATACTCCCGGAAATCATGGCCGTAACGCCGGAAGACGGCCTCCAGCAGAAGGGCAATCTCGATCTTTTCGACGTCGCCGGGTTCCATGGAGGGGCCTTTTACCGGTACAGCCAGATACGCATGACGGACAGAAGACGTCCGACATCCACGGGCTTCGGGAGGTAATCGCTGGCGCCGGCCGCAATGCAGCGCTGCCGGTCCGCCATCATGGCCTTGGCCGTAAGGGCGATGATGGGAAGCTTTGCGAAGCGCTCTTCGGCCCGGATCATCCGCATCGCCTCGTAGCCGTCCATGACGGGCATCATGATGTCCATGAGAACCAGGTCGACGGATGCGCCTTCCTGCTTCAGGACATCCAGGGCCTTCCGGCCGTTTTCCGCCTTGAGCAATTTCATTCCCCGTTCATTGAGCACCCTGGAAAGGGCAAAGACGTTCCGCATGTCGTCGTCGACGATGAGGATCGTCCGTCCCCGGAACATGGCGTCGCTGTCGTGAAGGTCGGCGATGACACGCCTTTTCGCCTCCGGCATCCCGTCCACCATGCGGTGGAGAAACAGGGAAACCTCGTCCAGCAGGCGTTCCTCCGACCGGACTCCCTTGATGATGATCGATTCCGAGTACTCGCGCAGGAGGATCTCCTCGTCGCGGGTCAATTCCCGGCCGGTATAGACGACGATGGGGGGCACGGCAACGTCCCCCATCCCCTTGAGCGCCTCGATCAGTTCGAATCCCGTCATGTCGGGAAGGCCGATGTCCAGGATCATGCAATCGAACCGCTTGGACCGGAGGCAGCGGATCGTTTCTTCGCCCGTCGCCGCCTCCGTGGTCTGGACGTCCCCGTTTCCGACCAGCTTGACGATGGTCCCGCGGAGGGTGTCGTCATCTTCCACGACCAGCAGGTCCTTGATCCCCTTGCTGAACGTGGCCTCGATTTTTCGGAAGGCCTCGTCCAGCCCCTCTTTTTCCACCGGCTTCGACAGGAAGCCGATGGCGCCTTTCCGGAAGGCCTGGATCGTTTCTTCCTCCACGGACATGATGTGCACCGGGATGTGGCGCGTCTCCGGAGACTCCTTCAGGGCGGCCAGCACGGCCCAGCCGTCCATCCCCGGAAGCCTGAGGTCGAGGATGACGCCGCTGGGATGATGCGACCTCGCCAGTGCCAGTCCCTCTTCCCCGGTCGCCGTCACGAGGCACTTGAAACCGCGCTCGTGGCACTGATCGGCGAGAAGGCCGGCGAAGGCCGCGTCGTCTTCGACGATCAGGATCGTCCTGTCTTCCCGGTCGAGCCTGTCCCGGTCGTCGGGGATCTGCTGAAGCGCGGGGATCCGCGTCGTCTTCGGAGTCGTCTCCCGCGGCATCCGGAGGCTGTCCGTCTTTTCTTTCTGCGGGACTTGCCGCATTTCCTCCGGGATGTAGAGGGTGAAGACCGACCCCTTCCCCGCCTCGCTTTCAAGATGGATCTCGCCGCCCAGGAGATGGGCCAGTTCCCTGGAGATGGAAAGACCGAGTCCCGTGCCCCCGTACTTCCTCGCGGTTCCCTTTTCCGCTTGCTGGAAGGCCTCGAAGATGAGCTCTTGCTTGTCCTTCTGGATGCCGATGCCCGTGTCCCGGATGGCGACGGCAAGGGACGTTCGCGGATCCAGGCCGCTCCGGGACAGATCGACGCCGGGCCCTGGACGGCCGAAGTCCACGGTCACCCCGCCCTCTTCCGTGAACTTCAGTGCATTGGACAAGAGATTCCTGAGGATCTGCTCGAACCGCTTCCGGTCCACCAGGATGGTTTGCGGGCAATCCGGACGGACCGTGATCGCCAACCGGAGGCCGCGGTCCTCCGCCATGCGTCCGAACCCGGCGGTCAGGGCGTCGGCCACATGCTGCACCGGCGTGCGTTCCGGAGTCAGTTCCATCCTTCCCACTTCGATCTTGGAGAGGTCGAGGATGTCGTCGATCAGGGCAAGGAGATCGTTGCCGCTGCGGTAAACGATCCCGGCCGATTCGACCTGCTCCGCCGTCAGATTCCCCTCCTTGTTTCCGGCCAGAAACCGCGCCAGAAGCAGGATGCTGTTCAGAGGGGTCCTGAGTTCGTGGGACATGTTGGCCAGGAACTCCGACTTGTACTGGCTGGCGGTGGCAAGCTGCTCCGCCTTCTCTTCCAGGTCTTTCCTGGCGATGCTCAGGTCGCGGTTCGCCGCTTCGACCTCGCGCTTCTGGCGTTCCAGCGACTCGTTGGACTCCCGCAATTCCTCATTGGCCGCCTGGAGTCTGATCTGCTGGGCCTTCAGTTCCTCTTCCGACAGGGTCAGGCGCTGCGCCTGTTTCTCGAGTTCCTCGTTGGTCGCTTTCTGCTCCTCGTGCTGCTGCCGGAGTTCCTCCGTCAGTTCCCGCGATTCCGCAAGGGCCCTCGCCAGGCGTTCCCGGTTCTGCGCCGCCTCCACATTGATGGCGCAGATCCGCACGGCCCGCTGCAGATAGTCGCGCTGGAAATCCGTGAACATCGAAAGCGAAGCGATTTCGATGACCCCCTTCACGCGATCTTCATGGACGAGGGGCAGGACGACGAGCGACCGGGGCCTCCCATCCCCCAGGCCCGATGTCACCTTGATGTAATCGTCCGGGATATCGTGGACGAGAAACTCCCTTTTCCCCAGCGCGGCCTGCCCGATCAGTCCCTCGCCGAGGCGAAACCGCTCCGGCACGCCTTCCGGTCGGGCATAGGCGTAGCCGCTGGCGAAAGACAGATACTGCCTGTTTTCGTCCATCAGATAGAAAGCGCCGACCTGGGCGCCGAGAGTTCCCGCCACCTCGGCAATCAGCCGGTTTCCCATCGTCTCGAGGTCCGGGTCGCCGTGCATGGCCTCGTCGATCCGCGCGATTCCGGTCTTGATCCAGTCGCTCGCCGCCCTCTCGGTGACGTCCCTGACCAGGCCCACCATCCGCACGACCTCGCCGCGCTCGTTCAGCCGGGGCCTGCCCTGCATCCACAGCCAGCGCACATCCCCGTCCGGCTGTACGATGCGGCACTCGAAACTGTATTCGGCGCGTTCGGACAGGGCCCGCTCGAATCGTTCAGCCGCGGCCCGGCGGTCTTCGGACAGGACGTGGTCCAGAAACATCCCGTAGGTCCACTCGGGCAGGAGCGTCTTGTAGCCGAAGATCTGGTCGTGCCGCAGCGACCGCCAGATTTTTCCCGTGCCGACGTCCAGTTCCCAGATCCCCATGTTGCCCGCTTCCAGGGCATGGGTCAACCGTTCCTCCCGGTCGCGCAATTCGGTCGTCCTCTCCTCGACCCGGCGTTCAAGCTCGTCGTGCGATTTCTGCAGCGCCTCCTGGGCCCTGCGCAGTTCGCTGACGTCGCGGGCCGCGGCAAAAACGCCCTGGACCTCGCCGTCTTCATTCCGGTAGGTCGCGGCGTTGTAGAGGACCTCCGTGACCCGCCCCGAGGCATGCCGGAGGGCGAGCGGGTAGTCCCGGACGAAACCCTCCCGGAAGACCTGTTCGTAGCCGGCCTTGGCCCTTTCCGGTTCGGTGAAGTAATCCAGGAAGTCGCTTCCGATGAGTTGCTCCCGCGGGACGCCGGTCGCCTCCACGGTGGCCCGGTTCACGTCCGTCACCTTTCCGTCTGCGCTGATCGTCACCAGCGGATCGAGGCTCGCCTCGATGAGATTCCGCGCATAGAGGGATGCGGCCCGGAGGTCCTTCTCCGCCTTCTTCCGTTCCGTGATGTCCCGGGCCGCCGCGAAAACGCCGATGTCCTTCCCCTCTTCATCCCGATAGACGGAGGCGTTGTAGAGGACCGGCGTCACGCGGCCGTCGCGATGGCGGATTTCCAACGCGTAGTCCCGGACAAACCCCTCCTCGAACACCTTCCGGTAACCGGCGCTCGCCAGCTCGGGACGCGTAAAATAACCGGAGAAGTCCGTACCGATGAGTTCTTTCCGGGAGTATCCCGTGGCCCGTTCGGTCGCGACGTTGACGTCGCTGATCCTGCCGTCGCGATCGATCGTCACCAGGGGATCCAGGCTCGCCTCGATGAGATTCCGGTTGTAGGCGCCGGCCCGGCGGAGCGCCTCGTCCTTCCGCTTCTGCTCCGTCAGATCGCGGACGATGGTGACGATGCCCGTAATCGTGCCGTGCGCATCCTTGATCGGCGACACGGCCAGAGAAACGGCCACGGGGCTGCCGTCTTTTCGAATCCGGCTGGTCTCGTAGTGGCCGACGCGCCCGTCCCGTTTGATGGTTTCGAGGATTTCCTGAATTTCGTCGGTCTGCCCGGGAGGACTCAGGATCGAGATGTGCCGCCCCTTGACTTCCTCTTCCCTGTATCCGTAGATCCGCTCCGCCCCCTTGTTCCAGCTCCGGATGACGCCATTCAGGTCCTTTCCGATGATGGCGTCTTCGGAGCCGTCTACGAGCGAAGCCAGGAAATCGTAGTTCATGTCGGCTTCCGCCTGGCCGAGGCGCCGGCGCAGTTCGACCAGTTCTTCGATCAACTGCCTTTTCGTCCGCTTCTCATCCGTCATGAGAATTCCTCCCTCTCACAGTCGTTTCCGGCTGCGGCGCGCACAAGAATCCGAGCCCCATCTTCCGGGATTCCGGTCGAAGACGTTTGAGAAGGACCGGGCGCATGGGAAGATGGCGCTTCATCGCTGCCGTCCTTTCTCCGGAATGGCATTCATGAAAGCAGTCGGGATCATTTCAAGATAAAAGACTGGACTTTTATACGCACTGTAGCCCTCGCGCGTCAAGAATCGAAATCATTTGCCTTTTGGATATTCCCCGTTGCCTTGCCGCGCTCGATCGCATATATCGGGGAAAAAGACTGGGGGACAGCCATGAAGGCTTGGATGCTTCGGAAAACTTCCGACCTGCGGCGCGAATCGGAGCCGCTCGCGATGTGCGATCTGCCCGAACCGTCGCCGGCCGCCGGAGAAATTGTTCTCCGTGTTTCCGCCTGCGGGGTCTGTCACACGGAGCTGGACGAAATCGAAGGACGGACGCCGCCGCCCGCCTTTCCGGTCATCCCTGGCCATCAGGTGGTGGGAATCGTCCACGCCTTGGGAACCGGGGCGTCCCTTTACGGAATCGGCCGGCGCGTCGGCGTCGGATGGATCTTCTCTGCCTGCGGATCCTGCGAATACTGCCGGGACGGGCGGGAGAATCTCTGCCCCGACTTCCGCGCCACCGGCAGGGACAGGAACGGCGGCTATGCCGAATACATGGCCGTCCCGGAAGCCTTTGTCCATCCCATCCCCGCCCTCTTCTCCGATGCGGAGGCCGCCCCGCTTCTCTGCGCAGGGGCCATCGGTTACCGGTCCCTGCGTCTGGCGCAACTCGGCGACGGCCAATCCCTCGGTCTGACGGGTTTCGGCGCCTCGGCCCACCTCGTCCTGATGATGGTGCGTCACCTCCACCCGAAGACGCGGGTCTTCGTCTTCGCCCGCCGGGAAGAAGAGCGCCGCTTCGCCCTCGACCTCGGCGCCTCCTGGGCCGGAGGCATCGATGAGACTTCACCGGAGCGACTTCACACGATCATCGACACGACCCCGGCCTGGCGGCCCGTCGTCGAGGCCCTCCGGAACCTCCGCAGCGGCGGCAGGCTCGTCGTCAACGCCATCCGGAAGGAACGGAGTGACCAGAGCGAGTTGCAGCGGCTGGACTATGCTTCCCACCTGTGGATGGAAAAGCGGATCCTATCGGTCGCCAATGTGGCGCGGAGGGACATTTCAGAGTTCCTGCAGCTTGCCGCCGTGATCCCCGTCCGGCCGCAGGTTGTCGAGTATCCCCTCGATCAGGCGAACCGGGCGCTGCTCGAGCTGAAGGCCGGCCGCATCCGGGGCGCGAAAGTCCTCCGCGTGGCGACGTAACGACGACGGCGTCCTTCTCAGATGCGGTTCCTGAGCTTCGCCGCGACGGCGAGGACCGTGTTCACATAGACCGCGCTGTTGTTGTATTCGAAGAGCACTCTTCTCTGGCTTTCGGGGTCCATCTGCGCCTTCCAGCCGTGTCCCCTGAGATAATTGGCGGTGCTGTGCAGCGCATCGGCCTCGGAAAACAGATCGACGCGGCCGTCGCCGTTGCCGTCGATGCCGAAATCGCGGATGCTCGTCGGCATGAACTGGCACAGGCCGAGTGCACCATAAACGGAACCCCGGATCTCCAGCGGATCGATGCCGCAGTTTCCGGCATAGAGCAGCAGCGCCTTGAGTTCCTCGTAGGCCCATTCCGCCTTCTGGCGGCACTTTTCCCGTGCGAATTCCAGTTCTTCGGCCGTAAGCAACGCCCGCGACAGATGGGGCTGCACGGTGGTGAGATCCCGGGAGCGCGCCATGCTCGCCAAGGAATTGAAAACGCTGCGGCCGCCCATGTAGCGGCCGAGCCTCGTCTCGACCAGGAGGATCGCGACGACGACCTCCTTGGGCACTCCGTAGACCTTCCGGACTTCCTCCAGAAGGTCACGATGCCGGGAAGCGTACATCCTGGCGTAGGCGATGACATGCGACCGGAGATATCCCTTTCTGACGCCCGAAGGCCGCGCCGCATCGCCCTTTTCACGGAACGCCGCCCTTCTCCGCAGCAGGGCATCGACCTTGGAGGACATGACGGAGGGGTCGAAGCGCACTTCGGGCCGCAGGAAAAGGGCCTGCACGGCCTTTTCGTCATACCCGTCCGCCGCCAGGCGCGCCGTCAGCGAGCCCCATTCGGCGAAGAGCGCCGTCGGAAAGCCAAAGACCATCAGCAGAAAGAGCAGCGGGAGGCACCATTCGGGAAGAAGGCATGATCTTCTTTGCATCGGAAGCCTGCACGGTGTGCTTTGTAGGATCCGAGTCTAGCTTCGCTCCCGGCAAAAGTCAACGAAACCCGTAGGAAACCCGTAGGGCTTCCGCCCGCTCCGGACCGGGGCATTCGGAGGTCTTGTCATTTCGACGCTCAATGCTTAATATGGGGCAAAAGACCCTGGATGTTCTCTATGGCGATGCACGACCCACACTTCTCCGAAGAGTCGGACAGTTCCTCGGAGGCGGAGTCCGATGAGCCGAAGATGTATCGGGTGCTCATCCACAACGATCACTACACGACCATGGAATTCGTCGTGAACATTTTGATGAACATTTTTCATAAGCCGGCGGCGGAAGCGACCAAGATCATGATGGACGTCCACCGCGGGGGCCGGGGCGTCTGCGGCGTTTTCATCTACGACATTGCCGTGACCAAGGTCTCGCAGGTCCATCAGCTGGCCAGGCAGAACAAATTTCCGCTCCGGTGCTCTTATGAAGAAGCCTGAAGATGAGGAGCAGCAGCCGATGGAAAGAGAATCTCCCATGAAGGTGAATGAAGAACTCAATGCCATCCTGCGGGCCGCCTACACGGAGGCGAAGACCCGCGAGCATGAATATCTGACGCCGGAGCACGTCCTCTTCGCGTCGCTGTATTTCGACACGCCCAAGGAGATCATCGTCCGTTGCGGGGGCGACATCGAGGACCTGCGCGAGAAGATCGAGGCTTTCTTCAGGGAAAAGATGACGAAGGCCGCCGAGGAAACGGATCCCGTGCAGAGCAGCGGTTTCCAGAGCGTCATCGAACGCGCCGTCTTTCACACGATTTCGGCCCAGAAGAGCGAGCTCGACATCGGGGACGTCCTGATTTCGATGATGGATGAGAAGGAATCCTCGGCCGCACATTTCCTGATCCGCGAAGGGATCACCAAGTTCGATCTCCTGAATTGCGTCTCACACGGCACCGCCGTCATTCCTGCGGGGCCGGCGCAGGAACAGTCGACCAGGAGGGACGAGGCGCCGGAAAAGGAAACGCGGCAGGCGAAGGCCCTGTCGGCGTTCACGGTGGAACTGGTCCGCAAGGCCAGGGAGGGGGAACTGGAACCGGTCATCGGGAGGGAGGAGATCCTTGAGCGCACCCTGCAGGTGCTGTGCCGGCGATTCAAGAACAATCCCATCCACGTCGGCGATGCGGGCGTCGGCAAGACGGCGATCACCGAAGGGCTCGCGCAGTTGATTGCAGAAGACAAGGTGCCGAAGCCCCTGAAGAACGCCAGGATCTATTCTCTCGATATGGGTTCGCTGTTGGCCGGAACGAAATTCCGCGGGGACTTCGAGCAGCGGCTCAAGTCGATCATCGCCGAACTCACCCGGATGAAGAACGTCATCCTCTTCATCGACGAGATCCACACGATCGTGGGGGCGGGTTCCGTGTCGGGCGGCACCCTGGACGCATCCAACATCCTCAAGCCGGCCCTCACGTCCGGAAAGATCCGCTGCATCGGCTCGACGACGCACGAGGAGTACCGGAAGGTCTTCGAAAAGGACCGCGCCCTTTCCCGCCGCTTTCAGCCGATCGAGATTCCGGAGCCCTCGGTCGAAGACACGTACAAGATCCTTCAGGGGTTGAAAGCCAAGTACGAGGCCTATCACGACGTCGTTTACACCGACGAGGCCCTCCATGCCGCCGCGGAACTCACCGCACGCCACATCAACGACCGTCATCTGCCGGACAAGGCCATCGACGTCATCGACGAGGCGGCCGCCCGCACGTGCCTGTACCGCCTCGACGAGGGAACGGTCACCATCAGGCCCCGGGACATCGAGGCGGTGGTCGCCCGGATCGCGCGGATCCCGGAAAAGTCGGTCTCGGTCTCGGAGACCGTCCAGTTGCGCGATCTCGACCGATCCCTCAAGACGAAGATCTTCGGCCAGGACCAGGCCATCGAGAAGGCGGTGCAGGCCATCCGGCGGTCCCGCGCGGGTTTCCAGGACCGCCAGAAGCCCATCGCCTCGCTCCTCTTCGCAGGACCGACCGGCGTCGGAAAGACCGAATTGGCCAGGCAGCTCGCCCTGACGATGGGCGTCCCGCTTCACCGCTTCGACATGTCCGAATATCAGGAAAAGCACACCGTATCGCGCCTCGTCGGCGCGCCGCCGGGGTATGTGGGATACGAGGAAGGCGGACTGCTGACCGAGGCGATCCGGAAGACGCCGCACGCGGTGCTGCTGCTCGATGAAATCGAGAAGGCCCATGCCGACATCTTCAACACGCTCCTGCAGGTCATGGACTACGCGACGCTGACGGACAACAACGGCCGCAAGGCGGATTTCCGCAATGTCGTTCTCATCATGACCTCCAACGCCGGCGCCCGGGACATCGGCAAGCCGCAGATGGGCTTCGGCGAGCGCAGGATCAGCCGACAGGCCATATCCGACGCGGTCAAACGGATCTTCTCACCCGAGTTCCGCAACCGCCTCGATGGAATCGTGACGTTCAACGACCTCGACAAGGCGGTCGTCGTCGACATCGTCAAAAAACAGATCCGCGATTTTCAGGACATGCTGGAAGAAAAGAAGGTCCGGCTCGAGGCGGAGCCGGCGCTCTACGAGTGGCTCGCGGACAAGGGCTATTCGGCGGCCCTCGGGGCGCGGGAGATCTCGCGGCTGATCCAAGACAAGATCAAGAATTTCTTTGTGGACGAGGTCCTCTTCGGACGGCTGGTCCAGGGCGGGACCGTCCGGGCTTCCGTTGCCGACGACGAGATCGTTCTCGATGTCCTGCCGTAATCGCGAATGCCTCGGGAAGAGGCAGACACGCCCTCGCCCGGCGTTCAGACCGGAGAATCCAGCGCCGCGGCGACGTGGCGCACCATCTGATGATAGACCCCCCGCATGATCTCCGGCGCCAGGAAATAATCGGGTTTCGCCTCGTAGAGGACACGGACCATTTCGTCGACGGCTCCGTCGACGGAGCCGTTGCGCCGATAGGCGTCCTCCATGAACGCCCGCATCGCGCGGGCCGTTTCGATACTTGCGCCGATGAAGCCGGCCGCCTCCGCGCCCGTTACGTAGCCGTAGTGGTCGGCGCACATCCATGAGACCGGCAATGCGCTCATCTTCTCGAGGCTCCGCTGGTACTGCGTGAAATTCGAATTCCCGGACGTGATGATCGTATCTCCATAGGGAATGCCCGCGGCGTCCGATGGAAAGAGCATCCGCCGCTCCGGTTCGTAGGCGGCAATCGCGCACGAGGAATGTCCGGGCGTCTCGAGAATCCGCAGAGCGACCCCGCCGAGGTCGACGACGTCCCCCTCCCGGACGGGAAGGCCGCGCACATCGTCGCGCCACGCGCAGTCACAACCGGCCAGGGCCTCTTCCTTCCCCATCTTCGCCGCGACCGCCCTGCTGAAGGCGTTGATCGTCTCGATATTCCGCGGGGAAGCGAGGATTTCCCATGCCCGCGCCGACCCCAGGACCTCGAGTTCCGGAATGCGACGCTTGAAGAAGGGGACGATCCCCACATGGTCGAAGTGGGCGTGAAGGATGAGGAGCTTCCGGATTCTCCGCTCGTCGATCCCGAATTCGCGGATCTGGCGGAGGACGTCGGGGATCAGATAGCTCATTCCGGCACTGATCATCATCGAGCAGGAATCCCCCTCCAGGATATAGACGCCCGACTCCTCCCGCCCCAGGAACCAGAGACGGTCCGTAACCTTGCCCGTCGTCCGCAGCCTCATTTGCCCTGTCCCTCCCCGGCATAAACGATTTTCGCCTTCGCGCGGAGGTTCTTGATCAACTGCTCGATAGCCTGCCGCTGGCTCAGGGAAGCCAGATGGGTGGAAATCTTCTCCTTCAACTCCCGGTTCAGCGGCGCCATGCCTGCCGCCTGCCGCCCGAAGACCTGGATGATGTGGTATCCGAAGGTCGTTTCGACCACAGGCCCGATTTCATCCTTCTTCTGGGAAAATGCCGCCTCTTCGAAGGGCTTGATCATCTGTCCCCGGGCGAATTCGCCCAGATCCCCGCCTGCTTCCTTGCTCGGGCAGTCCGAGAATTTCTTCGCCATGTCCGCAAAATTCGCCCCTGCGGCAAGCTGGGAACGGATGTCCCTCGCCTTCGCGGCCTTTGCGGCTTTGGCTTTTTCGTCGTCGCCCGGCGCGAGGGCGATCAGGATGTGTCTGGCATGGACCCGCTCGGGCAGCTTGAATTGATCAGGGTTCTTCTTGTAGAAATCCTCGACTTCCTTCTCCGACGGCTTCACCGGCTGCGTGTCCTTTCCCTCCGCAATCATCCTGCGGATGCCGAGCCGCGCGCGAATCTCATTCTTCACCTTCTCAAGCGTCGTGCCCTCCGCAGTCATCGCCTGCTCGAAGGTCATCCCCTTGGGCAGGTCTCCCTTGAGCTGGGTCAGCGCCTGCTCGACCTCCTGGTCCGGGACCTGCACGTTTCTCCTCTCGGCCTCCTTGACAAAGACCGCACGGGTGATGAACTGCTCGATGATATCCTTCCTCATGCCCGCCTCGAGCTCCAGCAGTTTTTCCGGCGGGACCTGCGAGCGGACCGACATCATGCCCCGGTCCACGGCCTTCTGAAGTTCGGCCTGTGTCATGATTTCGCCGTCCACCTCGACGGCCGCATCCCTTCCTGCCGCCTGAGCGGCGCCGCCCGTCGCTGCCGGGACCGGCACCGCCTGTGCGCCGGCCGCGCCCTGATCCTTCGCCGGCGTTCCTTCCCCTGCCGCCTTGTCCTTGCCGGAGTTGCAGCCCGCCAGGGCCAGCAGCACGGCAAGCAGAAGCGCAACGGGCCAGCGGGATTTCAAGATCCTGTATTTTTTCATCATCGTTTTTCCTTTCTTGCACTGCACGGCGACTTCCATAGCCGATCAGGAACGCTCCGTCAAGCGACGATCCTCTCCCCCTGCCGAGGCTGTACGCGGCGCAGGTGATCGAGAAGCGCTTCCCGGCCCTCCGCCGCGTGACTTCCGTCCGCGACCGGCTCCCGCAGGGGCGCGTTCTGCATGCGGCAGAGACGCTCGACCGCCTCCGCGGCATCGATCCGCGGGAACAGGGCGTCCGTCAGCCAGTGGACCAGCTTCAGCGTCTGAAATCCGTCGAACCAGCTGTGAAAATGTCTTCGCAGGACTTCCGCCCGCCGCGTGCTCCGGCGGATCCGCCGCCATGCCGCCGGAAAACGGCGCTCTGCCAGAAATTTCCCGAGGGCCGGATGAATCCGCTGCGCCGTTGCCAGGACGTCCTCTTCGTCACGGAGCACATCCCCGTTCGTCCGGCAGAGCCACGCTTTCAGGACCGCAAATATCTGCGGGTCATAGAGCCGGTCGACGCCGCGGTCCCCCTCCAGATAACGTCCCACGCTGCTGCCCGTCCCGAACGGGACCCGCGCGGACCGCCGTGACGACGGATGCACTCTCGTGCCGCTGATCCGGCCGATCGGACCGACCTTGGCGAGCTTGTTGAAGAAATAGAAGTCCTCCGCTGCGTCGCGGACGGGCATCCCCCGGACCGCCGCGTAGGCCTGGTCCCGGCAGACCATCGTCGAGCCGATCGTAAAGAAGGCATAGGGCGAACCCGCATAACTCAGACCGAGCTGATAGTAGCGCAGGTAGATTTCGTAGCGCCGGATCGCGTCCTTCTCCAGGGGATTCTCCGGGTCGATCCGGTGCGCGAAGTCGACGGCGGCGGCTGCCCAGTTCCCGCTGCGAAAAAAACGTGCGGCCTCCGACAGATAGTTCGCGTCGACCAGGGTGTCGGCGTCGAGGCAGAAGAGACATCCCGCACCGGCGGTCCGCCGGTCGAGGCAGCCGAGAGCGGCATCCATCCCCATCCGCCGGGCCAGTCCGACCCCTCCGGCCCTGAGGGGCATTTCGTTTCCCGGCGACGAGGCATCGAACACGGCCATCCGGAGACCGCCGCGGAGGATCTCCTCCATTGCCGCCGTCGTCTCCGCGGCAGCGCCGCCGCGGAGCTCCGGAAGGCGGCCTTTCAGGAGTTCCTTCAGGCAACGCAGCGTGTCCTGGTTGTCTCGGATGTCCTCTTCCCGTGCGTGAGGCGGCCGTCGGTTGTTGACGACGACGAGAACGAGGGTCCTGGCGAGTTCCTTCGGGTCGTTGCGGCTCAGGGATGCCAGGCTGGCGAAGATCGTCTCCCTTTCGGCAAGCGCCGGGATGACGACGGCCTGACCGAAGCCTTCCAGGGAGCCTCCGCAGAGGAGCGGACGGTCCGTTGCGCGCGACCAGCGGCCGAGGTACCGTTCGATCCCCGAATCCGTCCTCATAAGCCGCGCTGGCGCAGGAGCTCCTCCGCCCTGCCGGCATCCGGTCCCTCGATCCACGAAATCGCCACCCCCCGGCGCTCCATCCGCCGGAACCACGTTTCCTGCCGCTTGGCGAATTGATGGATCGCCGTATTGAGCAGACGGAACATGTCCTCGTATCCCAGCTCTCCCCGCAGGTACCGGCTGATGAAACGGTACTCCAGGCCGAAGCGGTCCAGCCTCTCCCAGGAAACGCCCGAGGCATGCAGGCCTTCCACCTCCTCGACCATTCCCGACTCCAGCCGCCTTTTCAATCGGCGCGTAATCTGCTCGCGCAGCCGGGTCCTTTCGACACGGATGCCGATCGTGAAGGCATCGATTGCCGGCCGTTCCTCCTGAACGGGCGCTCCTTCCCCCCGGTCGGCATGAACGGCGATTTCGAGGGCACGGATGAGCCGCTCCCTCCCGCAAAGATCCGTCCTGTTGTGCAGAGAAGGTCTCATCCTGCGCAAACGGTCCGCCAGTTCCGCCTGATCGCATGCGGCGAGTCCCTTGCGGAACCCGGGATCTTCGGGGACCCGGGGCATGCGGTATCCCAGGAGAACCGATTCAAGGTAGAGGCCGGTGCCTCCTGCGAGAAATGGGGTACCCCCCCCTGCCGACACAATTCTGGAAAAAGCCTCATAGAAGTGCCGCTGGTATTCAAAGACGCTGAATTCCTGCTCCGGATCGACAAGGTCAATCAGGTGACAGGGCACCTGCTTTCCCTTTACGACGAAGTCGGACAGGTCCTTGCCCGTCCCGAGGTCCATGCGCCGGTAGACCTGACGCGAGTCTGCCGAGAGGACCTCCGCCTCCCTGGCGGCGGCCAAGCCCGCCGCCAGGCGCGTTTTTCCCGATGCGGTGGGACCGATGATGGCGATCAGATTCGGCATGGGGGATTCCGCAGTCCTGAACGGAAATGTGCGTCCTCTATAAAGGATCCTGACGGGAAAAACAACCGGGAGTCCCGGAAAAAAAAGCCCCGATATTCGCGGATACCGGGGCTCTTCGTTAGAATGTATGGCGAAAGCTATACCGCCTTCACGTTCACTGCAGCCGGACCCTTCTTTCCCTGCTCGACGTCGAACGAAACGGCCTGTCCCTCGTGCAGCGTCCGGAAGCCGGCCCCCTGAATCGCCGTGTAATGGACAAATACGTCTCCCCCCTCACTGCTTTCGATGAAGCCGAACCCCTTTTTTTCGTTGAACCACTTTACTTTTCCCTCAGGCACTGTGAACTTCCTCCTTTCAAGATGATCCCCGGCGTCTGCTCAAAAAAACAAAACCACTACCCGATTCAGAGGGCCTCTGACGGGTAGTGGCTGGCTTGTTTCTTTGTTGAGCTCGACACCGTTCGTTCCTTAAAGGAACTGCTACCGGACGATCTATCCTTTCCCGATAAACGAGAAACTGGCGTAAGCTATCACCTTCAAAAATGAAAATCAAGCGGATTTTTATAGTGTCATTGATTTTTTGAATATGAGGAATTCTTTTATTTTTTCAATGAGATGAGTCAAATTCCCACTGTAAAAGTGATCAGCGCCGGTTACACATTCGACGTGACTCCCGCAATTTTTGGCATATCGCCGAACCGATTCCTCGCCGCAAAACGGGTCTTCGCTTCCGTAGATCATCCAATCGACTTTCGGGAAGAACCGGGGGAAAGCCATGAAGTCGAGGGGACGGCCTATTCGCCGCCTTTCTTGAGCGGCGCGACCTCGATCCGATACTTCTTGATGCGGTGCCAGAGGCTGCGCTGATTGATGCCCAGGAGCGTCGCCGCCCTCGCCTGAATGCCGCTGGCCCTCGCCAGGGCCTCCAGGATGAAGGCCTTCTCAATTTCCTCCAACTTGGCATCGAGGGACGCGCCGTCCGGGCCGTTGGCCTGCACGGCAGGAAGTCTCCCCATGGCGGAGATGTACCCGGCCAGATGTTCCGGAAGGATCAGCCCGCCATCGGCCATGACGGCGGACCGTTCGATGACATTCTGCAGCTCCCTGACGTTTCCGGGCCAGCTGTACCCGATCAGCAACTGAAGGGCCTCCGGTGAAAGGCGGGCGTTGACGGCCTTGCGTTCCAGGAAATACTCCGTCAGTGCCGGAACATCCTCGCGCCTCTCCCGCAGGGGGGGCAGTTCGAGGGAAAAGACATTCAGGCGGTAGAACAGGTCTTCGCGGAATTTTCCCTGACGGATCAACTCCTGGAGGTTCTTGTTCGTGGCGACGATGAAACGCACGTCGACCTTCAGCGGCCTTACGCCGCCGACCCGTTCGAATTCGCGCTCCTGCAGGACCCGCAGCAGCTTCGCCTGCGTGGCCATCGGCATATCGCCGATCTCGTCGAGAAATATGGTGCCTCCCTCGGCCTGTTCGAATTTTCCTTTCTTCTGGGAGACGGCGCCTGTAAAGGCCCCTTTTTCATGCCCGAACAGTTCGCTTTCGAGCAGCCCTTCGGGAATGGCGACGCAGTTGATCTTGACGAACGGCTGCGTCTTCCGCCGGCTGTGCTCGTGGATGCTGTCGGCGATCAGCTCCTTCCCGGTTCCGCTTTCCCCCAGGATCATGACGGTGGAGTCCGTAGGGGCGACCTTCAGGAGCTGCGCAAAAATCCCCCGCATCCGTCTGCTCTGCCCGACGACCCGGGGAAAGAATTCCCTCGCCTCGACCTTTCCCAGGATGTCCGTCACCTGATCGAGCACCTCGGTCATTTCTTCCAGGCGGTCCACCTGCAGGGAAGACTTCTCCTCGACACCGGTCCGCGGGAAGAGCCTCAGACTCTCCGTTCTTCTCACGAACTTCATGACGGGATTCATGACGAGCCACAGGATCACGAGACTGCAGATGAAGCTGAACGCGCCGATGAAGACACCCCACTTCAGAACGGGTCCGGCGGCGGCCTCCATTTCTTCCCCGATGCAGGCCAACCGATACGTGACGACCACGGCGATGATCGAGAGACCGGAATAGATGAGCGGAATCAGGATATAGAGGTTGATGTAGATTCTCTTCCGGTTCCAGAACTTTTTCATCAGCGGACCATCTTCGTCAGGTCCCACATGGGCAGGAAGATCGCCAGGGCGAAGAACCCGACAACGGCGGCAAGACCCACAATCAGGGCGGGCCCGAGGGCGTCCGACAGTCTCTTCACGGCGTATCCCACCTCGTCGTCGTAGTGGCGCGCAATCTCGCGCATCATCTGTTCCATGTTGCCCGACTCCTCGCCGATGGCAACCATGTCGATGACCATCGGCGTAAAGTAGCGGGCGGACTTCAGCGGCGCCGCGATCCCCTCACCCTCCACGATCCGCTCCCTGACCTTGTCGAATTCCTTTGAAATGGCCGTATTGCCGATGGTCCCGGAGAGGATCGCCAGCGCCCGCATGACCGGCACGCCGCTGGCGTAAAGGATGGCGAAGATGCTGGCAAAGCGGGACATGGCCGCCTTCGTGAAAAGGGGACCGGCGAGGGGCAGCCTCAGGAGAAGACCGTCACCCGCGAGCCGGCCTTCCTGCGTTCCCAGATAATAGCGCAGGCCCACGACAAGGCCCGCGAGGGCGATGACGATCAACAGCCAGTAGTTGCTCAGGAAGGCGTAGAGAAGCATGGCGATCTTGGTCGGCAGGGGAAGCTCGATCCCGGCCTTTGCGAAGATGGTGACGAATTTCGGAATGACGAAGGTCAGCAGGACTACGAAGGCCACGCCCAGCGCGACGACGACGATCGCCGGATAGCGAAGCGCGGACCGGATGTCGTTGCGGACCGCCTCTTCGTGCTCGATGATGTAGATCAACCGCTCCAGGACGTCCGGCACGGTACCGCTGATTTCCCCGGCCCGCATCATGCTGCGGTACAGAGGCGAGAAGACACGGGGGTGCTTCTCCAGTGCGTCGAACAGCGTGGCCCCCTGCTTGATGTCCTGCGCCATCAGCGAAATGACCGCCTTCAGATTCCTGTTCTGCGTCTGGACCTCGAGAACCTGCAGGACGCGCACGATGGGGATGCCGGCCTGGAGCATCGAACGGAACTGCTTCGTGAACAGGATCAGGTCCGGAACGGGCACCCTCCCCGATCGCGCCCGGACCCGCGCCCACAGCGATGCCGCCCCGCCGGCGCCCTCCGACACCTCCTCGGGAATCAATCCTTTTGCGACCAGCAATCCCCTCGCCCCGTCCAGTGAATCCGCTTCGATCATTCCCGAGACGGCCGAACCGTTTTCGCTGATCGCCTTGTACGAAAAAATGGGCATGGAAACCTTGCCTTTCTACCGGTTAGACCATCACGGCCGATGCGGCCTCTTCGAGTGTCGTCATGCCGAGGAGCACCTTCCGTGCGGCATCTTCCTTCAGTGTGTGGATCCTTTTCGTGGAAATCGCCGCGCGGGCAATTTCCTGGCTGGGCAGCCGCCTGAGGATCATTTCCTGGATCATCTCGTCGTTCACCAGCACCTCGAAAACCCCGGTTCTTCCCTTGTAACCCGTCTGCAGGCACTGGTTGCATCCCCTGCCCCTCTGGAAGTTTGCGTCCTTCGCATCCTGCAGGCCCCATTCCAGGAGGGCCTTTTCCGGGGGCGTGAAAGGCTCTTTGCAGTAGGGACAAACGGTCCGCACCAGGCGCTGGGCAAAGGACACGAGGAGGACGGAAGACACCAGGAAGGGTTCGATCCCCATGTCGAGAAGTCGGGTCACGGCGCCCGCCGCGTCGTTCGTGTGCACGGTGCTCAGGAGCCTGTGGCCCGTTTGCGCCGCCTGCACGGCCACGACGGCCGTCTCCGCGTCCCGGATCTCTCCGACCATGACGACATCCGGGTCCTGCCGCAGGATCGACCGCAGACCGCCCGCAAAGGTCATCCCCGCCTTCCGGTTGAGCTGCACCTGGCGGATGTTCGCGATCCGGTATTCCACGGGGTCTTCGAGGGTGATGATGTTGATGTCGGGTCGATTCAATTCGCTCAGAATCGCGTAGAGGCTCGTGCTCTTGCCGCTCCCCGTCGGACCCGTGCTCAGAACCATGCCGTAGGGCTTGCGGATGATGGCGTCGATCTTGTCGCGGTCCTCCTTCGCCATCCCCAGGCGATCCAGCGAATACACCCCCACGCTCATGTCCAGCAGCCTCAGGACGATGTTTTCACCGTAGATGGTGGGGATCGATGAAACGCGGACGTTGATCTCCTTCTTCTCCATCTTGAGCGTGAAGCGGCCGTCCTGCGGGAGCCGCGTGACCGTGATGTCCATGTTGGCGAGGATCTTCATCCTGGCGACGATGGGGAGAAACAGGCCCTTCGGGGGGGAGGGAACGTCATGGAGCTTCCCGTCGATCCGGAAGCGCACCTGGACATTGGTCGACTGGGGGCTGATATGGATGTCGCTGGCTCCTTCGCGGATCGCCTGCGCAAAGATCGAGTTCACGAGGCGGATGACCGGGGCTTCCCCTGCCAGATCCTGAAGGGAGGAAACCTGGACTTCTTCGGGAGCTTCCTCCGCCTTGTCCGCCTCCTGCTGGGTGTCGAAGTCGATGCTGTCGATCAGGCTCCCCAAGCCGGACTGCGAACCGTAGATGCCGGTGATCAACTGCGTGACTTCCCGCTCTGTGCAGACGACGGGCTCCACCTCCGCGTTCGTCATGACCTCGACGGCATCCATCACATTGATGTCGAGCGGATCCGTCATCGCCAGCGTCAGCAGACGGCCTTTCTTGCGCAGCGGCGCAACCTGATGTTTCTGGGCCGCCTCGGCCGGCAGCAGCATGGAAAGGCCCATTTCCAGGGGATACTGCTCCGGATGGTACTTCGGAATCTTCAACTGGCGGCTCAGCAGATCGACGATCTGGTTTTCGTTGACGCTGCCCTGCTGGATGAGATATTGGCCCAAGCGAAGACCGGCCTTTTTCTGCCCGGCCAGGGCCGACGTCAGCTGTTCGCGGTTGAGGAGCTTGCTTTCGACCAGCATCTCCCCGAGACGTTTCTTGATGATCATGGAGTCACCCTTGCGTGCCGCATCCGTCAGCGCGCAAAAAATATCGTGTCCTCGCTCATGCGGCCCGTGACGGCGGCGTCATCCGCAAGGGTCTTCGGCAGAGAACGGAGCGCGGCGGCTGCCGCGGGTTCCTGATCGTATCCCTGCCGGAGGATGAGGGCAAAGACCAGCCCTTCCCGCGGATTCCAGTAAGGGAGCATGCGGGCGGGCGGCCAGGCCGCGGGATAATTCTTCAGGAAGGAGTAGGCCTCCTCCAGGAAATGCCGCTTCCCCAGAAGAATCCAGTAATTCTTCGACGCCAGCGGGCTGGATTTCGCCGCGTGGGCGGGCATCTGAATGGTCATCCCCCTTGTCACGCGGTTCAGGTCCGGCACGTTGGAATTGGCCGCTGCGACCGCCGCAAGGAGTGAATCGTCGACGAAACCGTAGACCCTTTCCATGACGATCCAGACGGCGCCTCCCTCAACCAGCGTGATCCTGCCCAGCGTCTCCGGCATCGGCGAGGCCGCCGCAGCGGGAGTTACCGCCTCCGGGCCGCCCTGTGTCCCGCCATTCTTCGCCGCGGATTGGGCCGCCGGTGGGCCTTCCGGGTTCGCCCTCGCTTCCGGGCCGCCAGGCACCTCCGCGGCCATGTTCGACTGAATTCCCCGGGAAGACTTCGAGGTCGGACGCTCCAGAAAGGGCAGGGAATAGTAGAAGAGAACGCCCATGACGATCAAAACGAGAGAGATAAGACAGACGAGCGAGAGGAGCGCGGCAGGCTTCCAGAGGGCGCTTGTCCGCTGCTGCTGCGCCGCTCGTCCCGCGCAGGACCGGACGAGCCAGTAGCCTGCCCTGGTTTTGTTCTGGATGATGAGGCTCAGGACGACCTGATGGCACAGGGTGATGATCTTCCGCGGGTACCCTCCCGTTTCACGATAGACGGCCCACAGGGCGGGAAGACCGAAAAGCCGCGGCGCCTGCTCCGACGCGCTCGCCCGTTTCAGCCGGAAACGGATCATGTCCCGCGTGCCCCGGAAGTCCAGAGGATCGAGGGAATAGCGCAGGTTGATGCGGTCGGCGAAATTGGCGTATCTCTCCAGGATCGGTTCGAATTCCTTCTGCGCGAAGATGACGATCTGAAGGAGCTTGTACTCGTTCGTTTCATAGTTGAGGAATTCACGCAGAACCTCCAGACAGAAGTCCGGCAGCTTCTGCCCCTCGTCGATGATGAGAACCACGATCTTCTTCTCATCGACGCCCTTCCGGAAGAGATAGTTCTTGATGCTCTCCTTCCACTGCCACTCGCTGTCCCGATCGGCATTTCCGGTGATCCCCAGGGTCCCGGCGACCGTCTTCAGGAACTCCAGCGCGCTGCCGAAGGAAGGATCCAGAAGGAGGTGCGTTTCCACATCCGAATGCCCGGTCGCGCTATCGGAGAATTTCAGGATCAGCTGGCGGCAAAGCGTCGTTTTCCCCGTTCCCACCTCGCCCAGGACGATGTTGAGCCCGCGCCGGAGACGAATCGCCAGCTCGATCTTCTGGAGACAGCCCTGGTGCTGGGGGGACTGGAAAAAGAATTCCGGTTCGGGAGAATTTGAAAAGGGTTCGCGGATCAGACCCAGTATCTTGAAATAATCCACTTTCGAGCCTCCTTATGAACCTGGTACGGTCGGCTTCCGCTCAGGCTTCTCTGCAGGCTTCTTGTCTCCGTTTTGCCCCTCGGCCGCCGCCGTCACGTAGGGGGGAAGAATCTTCGGCGTGATGAACACCAGAACTTCCTGCATGGTGTCGCTCTTGTCTTCACCCTTGAAGAGCCATCCCAGGAGAGGGACTTCCTTGAGCCCGGGGATGCCGGTCGTTATCTTCTGCGTGTTCTGTTTCGTGAGCCCGGAGATGACGATCGTTTCGCCGTCGCGGACGATGAGCGACGTCTCCGTCTGCTTCTTGATGATGAAGGGGTTGTTGTCCACCGTGCGGCTGGTGTCGACTTCGTCCTTCTTGACGATGATCCCCATCTTGAGGTTTGTCCCGTCGATCACGTGCGGCCGGATTTCCAGCCGCAGCACGGCATCCTCGTATTTGACCGTGCGGTTGCCCTCGTTGTCGGTCGACACCACGGGGACCCGCTCGCCGTTTTCCGTGTAGGCCTTCTGGTTGTCCAGGGTCGTGATGGAAGGGCTGGAGAGAATGTTCAGGACCCCCTCCGTCTGCAGCGCGTTGAGCTGCACTTCGACGATATTCCCCCCCAGGGTTCCGAAGCTCAGTCCCAGGGCGCCGTAAGGCGAACCCTCCGCCGCCCCGGCGAAGGACGGAAGGAAGACGCCCATTCCCGTCCCGGTGAAACCGGTCGCGGGGAAGGTCGCCTTTCCTGTCCCGTCGCCGGCCGATCCCCCTCCCGGCGTCACGTACAGATTGTGGCTGCCACCCCCGCCTTGTAGGATCCACCCCACATGATCCCCAGTTGGCGGGCCGTTTCCTTCGTTGTTTCCACGATGTGGGCCTTGATCAGGATCTGGGGCGTCGGTTTGTCGATCTTTTCGATGATCGGAATCATGCGGGCCAGGTCATCGCGGATGGCATGGATGATCAGCGAATTGCTGTGCTCATCGACCTTCACCGATCCCCGGGGCTTGCCTTCCTTGTCCTTCGTCAGAAACTCCTGGAGGTTCGTCTGCATGCTCTTGACGTCCGCATAATCGATGCTGACGATGACGATGTGGAGCGGATCGACGAGCTTCGCCGCCATCTCGTTCGCACGGCGCTTGTCCGCCATCGCCTCGATCTTCATGTCCCGGTCCATATCTTCCGAGCTGATGACGCGGAGGACCTCCCCCTCCCAGACATAGGTCAGACCCTGGGCACGCAGGATGCTGCTGAAGGCCTGGTCCCAGGGGATCCCGCGGAAATCGACGGTGATCTCGCCCTTGATCTCGTTCTTGATGAGAACGTTCTGATCGGCGATGCGCGCCAGGGACCGCAACACCGCCTTGACGTCCGCCTGGCGCATCTTGAGGCTGACCAGCACCGTCGGCAGCTTTTTCGCGGCGACGCCTTGGGGCTGCTGGTCCTTGGCGACCTCCGGCGGAAGATCCACCGACTTCGGCTTGAAGACCGGCGAGTGACCCGTCGCGTTCTGCGACATCGTATGCCATTTGTCGAAGAACGCGTCCTTTTTTTCCGCCTTCTTCGGACTCGAGCAACCGGCGACCAGCATCCCCGCGCCAAGCAGGGCCACCCCGATGATGACGATTTTCCAGGGATTCCTTTTCATAACGACGCCCCTTCCTTATTCCTGGATCGGAATCTCCAGCGTGGTCTTGTCGCCGGCACGGTAGACCGCCACCTTCGCCGGTGAAATACTCTTGACGGCATATCCTTCGACTTCCAGCGGATCCCCCACCCCGTATTCCATTCCGTTGATGATGGCCATCCGCTTGCGATTCACTTCCAGATATCCTGTGTAGGTGAAGAGGGCCTTCTCCGTGGAAGTCGAGGCCGCCTCCCTGGGGAACCACCGATTGTAGACTTTCCCGTCGATGAACGGGTCGCGCTGCCATCCCGACTCGGCCCGCCGGATGACATAGGCATCGAGACCGGCCGGCCGGTACGATCCCGCCGACGCGGCGGCGCCCGCCATCAGGGTCTTGACGTCCACAGCCGCCGGCGATTTCGGAGACGTCTCCCTCTGCCTGTCCGCCGCCCCGAGAAAGAAGAAATCCGCCACGCCGTACAGGATGGCCGCGGTCATCACCGTCAAGAGGATCCCCTGCCTTTTTGTCAGCTTCCGCAGATCGACCATCTCCTCACGAACCCATGTAGAGAAGGATGCGCACTTTGAATTCCATGGCATCCCTGCCCCGGTGAACCGCTATTTCGTCAATATGATCCAGATAGGGTACGGCGCCGAGGGCGGAAAGAAAATTGCGGAACCGGAAGAAATCCCCGCGCAGGGAAACGGCGACGGGCAGCAGCGGCGCCCCTCCCGCGAGGAAATTCAAATCGGGCGTTACGGAGACGGTATCGAGACCGCTTCGGCCCGCGATTTCCTGGATCAGGCCGGGAATCGAACCTGCTTCCGCTCTCTTCAACGGCACCCGGACCGGCAGCGGCAGGACCGTCGCCTCCTGCTTCTGCAGCCCCTTCTGCAGTCCGTCGCGGATGGTCTTGAGCGTCTCCTGCTCCTGGATCTGTCTCTTGGTCGTCGCAATGCGCTGATCAAGGGATTTCGCCGCCCGGGAATAGGGGACGATGGCCGCAAAAACGAACAACAGAACGCCGATCACGGAGGCGAGGAAGTAAACGAGGTTCCGCTGCGGCAGCTGCATTTGAAATCGGGAATCCGCCATAATCCCTCAACCGATCTCCGTGGCGAGGACGAAATGAAGGGTCTCTTCCGTCTTGAAGACCGTCACGCCGCTCTTCTGAACGAGGACTTTCCTAAACAGCGGCGACGCGTCGAGCCTCATCACATACCCAGCCAACAGCGATTCAAGGTCCCGCCGGGCGCCCGAAAGATAGCCTTCGATCACGATTCCTCCCGTCATGGCCTTCGCTTCCTTCGCCGGCGGTGCGGGAGCGCCCGCCGCCTTCGGGGCGGCCCCGTCCTGACCGAGATTCGTCCGGATGCTGAGGAGGCGCACGTTTTCCGGCGTAATCGCCGCAATCTCGCTGATGACGGCCATGCCCAGGTAGCGGTTTCCATAGGAGCGCAGGCCCGCCTGGACCTCCTTCACGCTTGCCGCCAGCTGCAGGATCTTCGCCTCGTTCAGGAGCGGACCGATGGCCGACAACTGCCGGTCCAGCCTTGCCGCCTCCCTTTTTCTCTGCTCGACGGCCTGGACCTCGTAAAGGAAGACGCCCGAACAGATCGCCACCGCGACGACCAGGGCGGCCATCATGCCCCGGTTGAGCAGCCGCATGCGGGATGTCCTTTCCTTGTCCTGATACGTGAAAATGAGGTTTGGGGTATGGTCGTTCGACGACAGGGCCACACCCAGGGCCAGCGAAAAGTCAAGCCTCTCCTCGGGCGCGGGGATCCATTGCCCCGACAGGGCCGCGGCAGGGTTGTTCTCCAGGGGATCGAGGATGTCCTTTTCAATGCCCAGTTGCCCGCCGATGTATTCCGAGACCAGCCGGCTCAGGTTCATCGCGCCCGTGAGATAAATCTTCTCGATCCTCTCCCGGCTGACATTGTTGATGTAGTATTCGAAGGTCCTCTCCGCCTGGCGAATCAGGCGGTCCAGCGGCGGCTTCACGATCTCGAATACTTCCTCCTCGGCAAGGCCGTGACCGACATCATCCTCCTGCAGCGTCTTCCCGCCCTGGAGGATCCGGAGGATCCGCTGCGCATCCTCCGGCGCCACGGGTCGTTCCGAACCGCCCGCTTCCGGCGCGGCCGAAGACTGCCGGCGCTCGTTCAAGACGTCCATGAGCGTCTCGGCCATGCTGTTGGATCCTGCCTTGATCCCCCGGTTCATCACGAGATTCCCGCGGAAAAAGATGTCGATCCGGGAGTGGTCCCTTCCGATGTACAGGCTGGCCCACGACGAACCGGTCCCGGGCATCCAGCCCATGCGGAACAGGTTCTGGGAGGCAAAAGGCGCGATCGTCACCCCCGCAAGCGTCAAGCCGGCCCGCGCGAAGAGGCTGCGGATGTCCTCCACATCCTGCCGCGGCGCCGTGAGAACCAGCACCGAATACTTGGCGACGCCCTGATCGACGATCTCCTCCTGGACTTCGAAGTCGAAGACCATTTCCTTCTCATCGATGGGCGAATCCTTCTTCGCCGTCCAGTAAACGGCGTTCGCGATCTGTTTCTTCGGAACCTTCGGGATGCGGATGTGGCGGATATCCACCCGCGCGGCGGACATGATCGTCCAGATCTCGACCTTCTCCTGCGGTCCGCAGAAATCCTCGATCGAGTCTTTGAGGAAGCGCGCAAACGGCTCCGAGTCGCGGGGAACGTCCGTCGGCAGGGCCAGGACCTTCAGGCCTATCAGGCGGTGCTTTCTTTCGCCGAGCCGGATCGTCTTGGCCATGCGCAGATGCCGGGCGCCGATATCGACGCCCAGGGTCACCGGTTTGCGCAGACGATAAATCCTGCCGGACGGAAAGAATCGCCGCACCGCAGGACCGCCGCCGGCGCCCGGCGCCTCGCCGTCCTGTATCGCCGTCTTCTGTTCGACGGCCGAAGGCACCTCCCCCCGCTTCCTGCGGATCAGGTCGAGAAGCCTTTCCGTCGAGGTTACTTCATCCAGTTTCGCCACAGCCCGTACCCGCCCGAAACCGCCTTCCGCCCCCGCCTTGTCCTCAGCAGGTGGAGATCGGCGATGGCCCATCCCCTGCGCCGGTCGTCATCGTCCCGCAGGCGATGACCGCCGCAAGCTACCGCACCGCTTTCCTCTTGGCCCGATACCTGTCCAGGTGCGCCTTCGCGCGCTCGAGGTATTCCTCGGGGAAATACTGCATGGTCCGCAAACCGTACTTGACCTCCGGCGGCGCCGGGATGATTCCCCGCACGATGTAGTCGCGGATCGTCTTTGCCGAAACGCTCAGACTCTCAGCCGCGTCCGCCACCGTGTTGTATGTCTGCCCCTTGACAATGATCATAAGCACCTCGCTTTTCCATCGTGACGAAGCCCAAATGTGTTCTTAATTATCGAACCTGCCGAACCTTGTCAAGGTTCATTAACGTTGTTACTGCCGGTCGTGATCCTCATGACAAAACATCATGCCATCCCCCAGCGGGGCGCCCGGTCGGCGTAACAGGTTCTGGAAACGCAAGCGGAAGGATCGGGGGGGCTTCGTGTTTCAGTCCGGCGGGGTCACTGGCACCAAAGACGCCACAAAAAAACACAAGGGGGCCGTCGCTGCCGGTCCCCTTGTCCATGCCTATTTGGAGGCGGCACCCGGATTTGAACCGGGGAATAACGGTTTTGCAGACCGCTGCCTTGCCACTTGGCTATGCCGCCGATAGCGCCTGGAGCGGGCGAACGGATTTGAACCGTCGACGTCTACCTTGGCAAGGTAGCACTCTACCGCTGAGTTACGCCCGCCCTTGTCAAGAAGCGCGACTATAACAAATGAATTCGTTTTGTCAACACAAAATCGTTTCTTGGGAAGAAAGACTCCATATTTCCTTCACCGATCCTGTCCGGCATTGCCGCTCCGGAGAAGGATTTCGCAGCCTGCTCCGGAAAACCGCGGCCGGTCAACTCCGCTTCCTCTGAAGCCAGTTGCGGTAAAACCCGATGAAGTATTCGATGCCGGAATAGACGGACAGGAAAAGGGCGATATACAGGATGAAGGTGCCCACGACATGGGCGTCGGCGCCGAAGAGCGGGTAATGGATCATGAGTGCCGACAGGGCGAAGATCTGGCACAGCGTCTTGCGTTTGCCGAGGCGGCTCGCCGCAATGACCTGGCCCTCTGCGGCGGCCATGCTCCGGATGCCGTCGACCGCGAAGTCGCGTGCGATAATCACCGCGGCGACCCAGGCGGGAATCCGGCCGATGGGAATCATCAGGATCATCGCCGTGTTCACGATCAACTTGTCGGCGATCGGATCCAGGAGCTTGCCCATGGCCGTGACGATCTGATACTTCCTCGCCAGATACCCGTCCAAGAGGTCGGTAAGCGCCGCAAGGATGAACAGCGCCGCAATGACGAGGCTGCCCGTCGGCCCCGGTGCGGTCAGCAGAAAGAACAGGACCGGGACGATGGCGATCCGCAGCAGCGTGATCGTGTTGGGAAGATTCAGGACCCTGCGACGCCCGGCCGCAACGGCCTGTCCGTTGAATGATCGTTTCATGGATCCCGTCATATCTCCCGCACCGGAATGCCGCAGGTCCTCCTTCAGGAACGGACCTTCTTCCAGTCGTTTGCGAACAGTTCGATTCCCTTGTCGGTGAGGGGGTGCTTGGCCAGCTGCGAAATGACCTTGAAGGGTATCGTCGCAATATGGGCCCCCATCAGGGCGGCGTCGAGTACGTGGCGCGGATGACGTACGCTCGCCACGATCACTTCCGTATCGAACCCGTAATGGTTGAAGATGGTGAGGATCTGAGAAACCAGCTCCATGCCGTCGTGGGCGATGTCGTCCAGCCGCCCCACGAAGGGGCTCACGTACGCCGCTCCCGCCTTGGCCGCCATCAATGCCTGGATGGGGGAAAACACCAGGGTCGCGTTGACGCGGATGCCTTCCCGGGAAAACACCCTCGTCGCCTTCAAACCCTCGGTCGTGAGCGGCACTTTGACCGCCACATTGCTTCCCAGGGCCGCCAGTTTCCTTCCCTCCGCCACCATCCCTTCCGCGTCCGGACTCAGCACTTCCAGGCTCACCGGCCCCTCGACCGCCGCAAGAATTTCGCGGACGACTTCATCGAACCCCTTGCCTTCGCGGGCGATGAGAGACGGGTTCGTGGTGACGCCGTCGACCATCCCCAGTTTGATCCCTTCACGAATCTCAGCAATGTTGGCCGTATCGATAAAGAACTTCATGGTTCCCCCTTCGACGACATTTTCTCCATCTTGAATTTTTCCAGGCAGTCCCGGCTGCAGAAATGAACCGTGCGGCCGTTCACCGACACCTTCAGGGCGCTCCCCTCCGGCACGTAGGTTCCGCAAACCGGGTCTTCCACGAGGTCCTCGCCGCCGGGATTGGGCCGGCCCGGGACGGACGTCCGCCCGGAGGGCCGGAAGAGCGCCCTGCCCACCCGGTACAGCAGGTACAGAACGATGGCTGCAATGACCAGCCGGATCCACATGCCTTACAGCACCTCTACCACGGCATCGTCCTCCAGCCGATCCATGAGCCCGCGGACGGACACGCCGAAAGCCGGGTGAATGACATAGGGGGCGATTTCCGCCAACGGCGCCAGCACGAAGCGCCTCTTATGAAGTTCGGGATGGGGAACGATCAATCCCTCTTCCCGGATCATTTCCTGGCCGTACAGCAGGAGGTCCAGGTCGATGGGCCGCGGTCCGCCCCGGCGGTTCTCCCGGATGCGTCCCATGCCGCTTTCGATCGCGAGCAACGCCGCCAGCAGTTCGCGAGCGGACAGCCCGGTCGCGATTTCCGCCACCGCATTGACGAACCACGGCTGGTCCTCGACGCCGACCGGTTCGGACCGGTACAGGGACGAGCGCCTCACGAGCCGCAGATCGCGGCGGGAAGCGAGAAGATCCATCGCCGCAAGGCAGTTGCCGGCGGGGTCACCCAGGTTGGCGCCGACCCCCACATAGCAGATGACCGTCCTCTGTCCCGCCCCCTGCATCACGTTCCCAAGTCTTTCAGACCGAGGACATCCTGCATGTCGTAGAGGCCCTTCGGCCGGCTCACGACCCACAGGGCGGCCCGGATGGCCCCGCGGGCGAAATTGTCACGGCTGTGGGCCCGATGGATCACTTCCAGGCGTTCGCCCATCCCGCCGAAGATGACGGTGTGCTCACCCACGATGTCGCCGGCGCGCACCGTCTGCAGGCCGATTTCGGGTTTCGTCCGTTCCCCGATCAATCCCCTGCGGGCATAGATTCCGATCTCGTCCAGATCCCTGCCGAGGGCATGGGCCAGGACCCGCGCCATCTTCAGGGCCGTGCCGCTGGGGGCGTCCTTCTTGAGCCGATGGTGCGCCTCGACGATCTCCACGTCGTATTCGTCGCCCAGGATCCGCGCCGCCATGTCCAGGAGCTTGTACATGACGTTGACGCCCACGCTCATGTTCGGCGCCGTCACGCACCGCGTCGCAGGGGCCAGTTCCCGGATCTTCCGTTCTTCTGCCGGCGTGAATCCCGTGCTGCCGATGACGATCGCCCTGCCTGTCCGCGCGGCGATCTCGAGGTGGCGCACCGAGGCCTCGTGGTGTGAAAAATCGATGACGACGTCTCCGTCCGCGATGCACGCCGCGAGGTCCTCCCGGATCACGATCCCCGTCTTCCCGATCCCGGCGCCTTCCCCGGCATCGCGCCCCACAAGGGGATGGCCCGCCTGCTCGGCGGCCCCGCCGATCGAGATGTCGCTGCGCTCCGCCAGGAGGGCGAGAATCCGCCGCCCCATCCGCCCGCCCGCTCCCGTTACCACTGCCTTGATCATACCGGTCTTCCGCACCCTTCGTTTTCCGTCCCGTTCCCGCCCGTCACCGCTTCCCGGCACACAGCAGGCCGTAATCCGTGAGGACCTTCAGCAACTTTTCGTAATTCGCGTCCGACAGCTTCGAAAGCGGCAGTCTCACCTCGTAGTCGATCTTTCCCATCATCGCCAGCGCCGCCTTCACGGGAACCGGATTCGTCTCGATGAACAGGGCGTCGATCAGCGGGCTCATCCGGCGATGGAGCCGGCGGGCCTCTTCGATCTCGCCCGCGGCAAAGGCATCGACCAGCGCCGCCATGTCCGCCGGCGCCACGTTCGATATCACGGAGATGATCCCCTGGCCTCCGATCGACAGCAGCGGAAGCGTGAACAGGTCATCGCCCGACAGCACGTCGAAATCCGCGCCGCAGAGGGAGATCACGTCGTTCATCTGCTTGATGGAGCCCGAGGCCTCCTTGACGCCGACGATGTTCTTGATCTGCGCCAGCCTCGCCAGCGTTTCCGGGGTCATGTTGACGCCCGTTCTCCCGGGGATGTTGTAGATGATGATCGGGATCGGCACCTCCTCGGCGATCTTTCGGAAGTGGCGGTACAGGCCGTCCTGCGAAGGGCGGTTGTAGTACGGGCAGACCATCAGCGCGCCGTCCGCGCCGGCCTCGTAGGCATGCCGCGTCAGTCTCAACGCCTCTTCCGTGCTGTTGGAGCCCGTTCCGGCGATGACGGGCACGCGCTTCCGCGCCGCCGAAATCGCGATCTCGATGACCCGGTCGTGTTCCTCGTGCGACAGGGTTGTCGATTCGCCGGTCGTCCCGCAGGGGGCGATCCCGTCCGTCCCGTTTTCGATCTGGAATTCGATCAATTCCCGCAGGGCGTTCTCGTCCACCTGCCCGTTCTTGAAAGGTGTAACCAGTGCGACTATGGCCCCTCTGAACATACAGCCTCCTATGACTCCTGTCTTCTTTTCCCGTTCCGACGCCCCGGACCGTCCGCCCCCTCCGGCAGGAGGAACGGCGGAATCCGCTCTCCCCTGACGAGATCGGCATAGGTCTCCCGCTCCCGAATCACGTGGAGACGATCCCCCTCGACCAGCACTTCCGCAACCCGCGGCCGGGAATTGTAGTTGGAGGACATGCTGAAACCGTAGGCGCCCGCGCTCATGACGGCAACCAGGTCGCCGCTCTCGAAAGCCGGGATCGTTCTCTTCTTGGCCAGGTAATCCCCCGATTCGCAGATGGGCCCGACGATGTCCGCCTCGATCTGCCTGCCGTTCCCGCGTACGACCGCCTGGATGCGGTGATAGGAATCGTAGAGGCTGGGTCGGATGAGATCGTTCATGCCCGCGTCGACGACGACAAAGTTCTTCTCGCCCGTCGCCTTCGTGTACAGCGCCTTCGTCACCAGGATGCCGGCATTGCCGACGAGCACGCGGCCCGGTTCGAGAATCATCGTACACTCGAGGTCGCGCGCCGTCTCGACGAGGGCGCCTGCATACTCCGACGGATGGGGCGGCGTTTCCTCCCCATAGGTGATGCCCAGGCCGCCGCCGAGGTCGAGGTAGCGGATGGCCATTCCCTCCTCCCGGAGCTGCTTCACCAGGGTCTTCAGGCGCCCGAGCGCGTCGACGAACGGGGAGACCTTGGTCACCTGAGAGCCGATATGGCAGCTGACGCCGATGACGTCCAGATTGGCGAGCCTCGCCGCGCTGCGGTAGGCCTCGATCGCGGCGCCGATATCGATCCCGAATTTGTTCTCCTTGAGGCCGGTCGAGATGTAGGGGTGCGTCTGCGGATCGACGTCGGGGTTGATGCGCAGGGCGATCCCGGCCTTCTTTCCGAGCGTCTTCGCCCGGCCCTGAATCGTCTCGAGTTCGGCGAAGGATTCCACGTTGAACAGAAGGATGCCGCTCGAAAGGGCGTAGTCGATCTCGTCGATCCTCTTGCCCACGCCCGAGTACACGATCTTCCCGGGATCGGCGCCGGCCGTCAGCGCCCGGTACAGTTCCCCGCCGGATACGATGTCGACGCCGCCGCCCTCGCGGACAAAGATCCGCAGGACGGCGATATTGGAATTGGCCTTCGCGGCGAAACAGACGATGTGGGGCTGGCCCGAGAAGGCATCGTCAAAGACCCGGAAGTGCCCCTTCAGGGTTTTGTGGCTGTAAAGATAAAAAGGCGTGCCCACCTGCTCGGCGATGGCCCGGATGGACATGCCCTCGCACCAGAGTTCGTCTCCGTGATACTGAAAATCGTGCATGAAGCTCCCTTTCCTGTCTCTCCTACGGTCCGGGGTTCCGTATCCCCTCGGTTTCCGAAGGACCGCTGCAGATCCCTCCTGCGGTGCAGGCGACGATCCGGTAGCGGTAGACCCGCTCCGGCCGGACGCCGCCGTCCGTAAACTTCATCCTCTCGTCCCCGTCGGCATAGCGGGGATCGCCCCGCCGAATCTCCGCGAGCGCCGAGAAATCCCGCGGGCAGCCCGGGCATTCCGTCACCTGCGGCTCGTCGTGACGGAGGATCTTCCAGAGCTGTGCACGGCCCTTGTCGCCGCTCCGGGCCGACCAGGAAATCACGACGCCTTCTGCGCTCCATTCCGCCCGGAGATCGGATGCCTGCCCGGGCGGAACGACGTTCGCCGGGACGGGGTCTCCCTTCTTGCCGCAGGCCGGAAACATCGCCGCCGCGGCCAGCAGCAGGAAGAACGGCAGCCAGCGCCGCATGTCTCCTCGAGGGTATTTCATGTGCCTTCGATTTCGCGAATCCGACGGCGTATCGTCTCTCCGGCGGTGCCGCCATAAAGCGTTTTCCCGTTCACGGCGCGCGACACATCGAAACAGGCAAGGGCATCCCTGTCGAAGGCCGGCGAAAATTGCCGCAATTCCGAAAGCGTCAGATCCTCGAATCGCCTGCCGCTCCGCGCGCAGGAACCGACCAGCCTTCCGACGATGCCGTGCGCCTCCCGGAAGGGGACACCCTTCCGCACCAGGTAATCCGCAACCTCCGTGGCCGTCGAAAAGCCGCCGCCCGCCGCCTGCTTCATCCGCGCGCGGCGGAATTTCAGGCCCTGAACCATGGGAGGGAGGATCGCCAGGCAAGCCCGCACCGTGTCCACGGTATCGAAGAGGCATTCCTTGTCTTCCTGAAGGTCGCGGTTATAGGTCAGGGGGAGCCCCTTCATCACCGTCAGCATCGCCATGAGGTTGCCGTAGACGCGGCCCGTCTTCCCGCGGACCAGTTCGGCGACGTCGGGGTTCTTCTTCTGCGGCATGAGGCTGCTGCCCGTCGCGAAGGCGTCCGGGATCTCCACGAAACCGAATTCCTCGGTCGACCAGAGGATCAAGTCCTCGCAGAGGCGGCTCCAATGCATGCCCGCCAGCGCCGCGGCGGAGAGAAATTCCGCGAGAAAATCCCTGTCCGAGACGGCGTCCATGCTGTTCGCGCTGATCGCCGGGAACTTCAGCAGCCGCGCCGTATAGGCCCGGTCCAGGGGCAGCGACGTCCCGGCCAGCGCCGCCGATCCGAGGGGCATCACGTTCAACCGCCTCCGGCAGTCCCGGAAACGCCCCTCATCGCGGTCCAGCATCTCCCAGAAGGCGAGGAAATAGTGCGCCAGCGACACGGGTTGGGCCCTTTGCAGGTGCGTATAGCCGGGGATCACGGTCCCGATCTCCTTCTTGGCGATCGAAACGAGGGTTTTCTTGAAGACGCGGAGCCCCTTGAGGATGTCGTCGATTTCGTCCCTCAGGTACAGGCGGACATCGAGGGCGACCTGGTCGTTCCGGCTGCGGCCCGTGTGCAGTTTCCCGCCGGCGGGACCGATGCGTTCCATCAGCGCCCGCTCGACGGCCATGTGGATGTCCTCGTCTTCGGGCCGGAAAGCGAAGACGCCGCGATCGATCTCGTCCTCGATCGCGAGGAGCCCCTCCTCGATCGCCGCCGCCGCCTGCCGGTCGATAATGCGACGGCGGGCAAGCATCCGCGCGTGGGCGATGCTCCCGCGGATGTCGCAACGGTAGAGCCGCCGGTCGACCGGCAGCGACGTGGTGAACGCCTCCACCCGGGGATCCGTCTCTTCCCCGAAGCGTCCGGCCCATGCCTTGCGGCTCTTCCGCAGCGGCCCCTCCGCCGCTTCAACCTTCTTTCGCACCGTTCTCACCTCGCAGGACGACGCCGACGGAGTTCACTTCCCCTTGCCGAGCCCGGCCAGCAAGCCCTGGATCCTCAGGCGCAGCGCATTGAGCCGGATAAATCCCGTCGCGTCCTTCTGATCGTAGACCTTCTCCTTCTCGAAGGTGGCGAATTCCTCGCTGTACAGGGAATTCGGGGACTTGCGGCCCGCGACGACGGAGCTGCCCTTGTAGAGCTTCATGCGCGCCGTACCGCAGACGTTTTCCTGCGTCTTGTCGATCAGCTTCTGGAGCGCCAGCCGTTCCGGGGCATACCAGAAACCGTTGTAGACCAGCTGCGCGTACTTCGGGATCAGGGAATCCCTCAGCAGCATCACCTCACGGTCCATCGTGATCGATTCCACGGCGCGGTGCGCCCCCCACAGGACCGTGCAGCCCGGCGTCTCGTAAACGCCGCGCGACTTCATGCCCACGAACCGGTTTTCCACCATGTCGACGCGGCCGATGCCGTTCACGCCCGCCAGCTTGTTCAGGCGGTCGAGGATCGCCGCGGGTTTCATGGGGTTGCCGTCCAGCGCGACGGCATTGCCCCTGTCGAACTCGATCTCCACGTAGGTCGGCCGGTCCGGCGCCGCCTCCGGCGAAACGGTGAGGACGAAGATGTCCTCCGGGGCCTCGCTCCAGGGATCCTCCAGGATACCGCCCTCATGGGAGATGTGCATGATGTTCCGGTCGCTGCTGTAAGGCTTCTTCTTCGTCAGGCCGATGGGAATTCCGTGCTTCTCCGCGTAGTCGATCATGGACTCGCGGGAATCGAAGGTCCATTTCTCGTCCCGCCAAGGCGAGATGATGCGGATCTCCGGATTCAGGGCCAGGTAGGTCAGCTCGAACCGGCACTGGTCGTTCCCCTTTCCCGTCGCCCCGTGCGACACGGCGTCGGCGTTCTCCTGCCGCGCGATTTCGATCTGGCGCTTGGCGATGAGCGGCCGGGCCAGCGACGTCCCCATCATGTAGGTGCCTTCGTAGATGGCGTTCGCACGCATGGCCGGAAAAATGAAGTCCCGCACGAACTCTTCGCGGAGGTCCTCGATGAAGATCTTGCTCGCCCCCGTCTTGATGGCCTTTTCCTCCAGACCGTCGAGCTCCTCCTTCTGGCCGATGTCCGCCACGAAGGCGACGATTTCGCACCGGTAGGTTTCCTTCAGCCACTTGACGATGACGGAGGTGTCCAGACCTCCCGAATAGGCCAGCACGACCTTCCTGATATCGCTCACAGACATGTCCTCCTTAGAGTAGTAATTCCAGGATCGCCTTCTGAACGTGCAGGCGATTCTCCGCTTGATCGATGACGACCGACTGCCGCCCGTCGAGAACCTCCGGGGCGATCTCCTCGCCCCGATGGGCGGGAAGGCAGTGCATGACCAAGGCGTCCTCCTTCGCATGCCGCATCAGGGATTCGCTGACCTGATAGGGGCGGAAGACCCGCAGCCGCTCCTCGCGCTCGGATTCCTGGCCCATGCTCGCCCACACGTCCGTATAGACGACGTCGGCGCCCGCGACCGCCTCTACAGGCTCGCGGTAGAGACGGATCCTGCCCTCGGCTTCGGCAACGCCGCGCCGGAGGATGTCCGCATTCGGCTCGTAGCCCTTGGGACAGGCGATTGCCAGCCGGAACGGAAGCCTCGTGGCGGCGTTCACCCAGGAATTGGCGACGTTGTTTCCGTCGCCGATATAGGCGATCTTGAGCCCCTCGCAGGTTCCCTTCTTCTCGATGATCGTGAAAAGATCGCTCAATATCTGGCACGGGTGCAACAGGTCTGTCAAACCATTTATGACGGGAATGTCGGCATGGCGCGCCAGATCCTCGACGACGCTCTGCGCATACGTCCGGATCATGATCCCGTTGAGGTATCGCGACATGATGCGGGCGGCGTCGGCGATGCTCTCCCCCCGGCTGAACTGCGTGTCGCGCGAGCTCAGGAAAAGGGCGAGGCCCCCCAGTTGGTACATGCCCACCTCGAAGGAGATCCGGGTCCGCGTCGAATGCTTGTCGAAGATCATGCCCAGAGACTTCCCCTTCAGGGACGTATGGCAGACCCCCTGCCGCAGGATCTTCTTCAGCTGCGCGGCGCGCTGAAAAATGAGCTGAAAATCTTCGCCGGCAAGATCGTGTTCGTCGATGAGATCCTTTTTCATCTAGTCCATCACCCCGTGAACGATGTCCACCGCCCGGTCGACCTCGGCTTCCCCGATGACAAGCGGCGGCGCAAAACGCAGGACGTTGCCGTCCGTACAGTTGAGAAGCAGACCCCTTTCCAGGCAGCGCTGGACGATTTCCGCGCCTTCAATGGACAGCTCCAGGCCGATCAGGAGTCCCCTGCCGCGCACGGCGCGGACGGTCTTCGCATGCTTTGCAGCCAGCCTCTGCAGCCGCTCCAGGAAATACGCGCCGATCCGTCGGCAGTTTGAAAGGACGCCCTCGCGCTGGATCGTCTCGAAGGTCGCGACGGCTGCGGCCATGGCCAGCGGATTGCCGCCGAATGTGGAGGCGTGGCTTCCCGGTACGAAGGCGGACGCGACCTCGGCCGTCGCCAGGACCGCCCCCGACGGCACGCCGTTGGCCAGTCCCTTGGCCAGGGTCATGATGTCCGGCTTGATCCCCGTGGTCTCATGGGCGCAGAACGTGCCCGTCCGGCCCATCCCCGTCTGCACCTCGTCCAGGATCAGAAGGATCCCGTGGCGGTCGCAGATCCTCCTCGCCTCGGCGAGATACCCTTCCGCCGGGATGCGGACGCCCTTCTCCCCCTGGATCGGCTCCAGCATGACGGCGTAGGTTTCCCTGGTAATCGCCTTTTCCAGGGCCCCCGGGTCATTGTAGGGAACGTACCGGAAGCCCTCCGGCAGCGGCTCGAACCCCGCCTGAAATTTCGTCTGCGCCGTCGCGGTCACGGTGGCGAGCGTGCGGCCGTGAAAGGAGCCTTCCATCGTGATCAGTTCCCGCTTGTGCGCTCCCATCTTCGCGTGTGCATATTTGCGGGCGAGTTTGATCGCCCCTTCGTTCGCCTCGGCGCCGCTGTTGCAGAAGAAGACCTTGTCGGCGAAGGTGTTCTCCACGAGCAGCTGCGCCATTCGGATCTGCGGGGCGATGTGATACAGGTTCGAGACGTGCAGAAGCTCCCCGGCCTGCGTCCGGATCGCCTCCACGACGGCCGGATGGCAGTGTCCGAGGTTGCAGACGGCGATCCCGGCGATGAAATCCAGGTATTCCCGGCCGTCGACGTCCCACACGCGCGCGCCCTCGCCGCGGACGAGAACGATGGGAAAGCGCTTGTACGTGTTCATGATGTACTGCTCCGATCGGGCGATTTCGGTTTCGGTCTTCGTTGGCATCTTGTCTTCCTCCATCTCCGGGAAACGGATTCTTCCGCTGTTGTCTACAGGACGATCTCGGTGCCGATGCCGCGGTCCGTGAAGATCTCCAGCAGCATCGTATGCTTCAGCCGGCCGTCGACGATGTGGGCCTTCTGAACGCCGCCCTTCAGGGCCTTCAGGCAGCATTTCACCTTGGGAAACATCCCTCCCTGAACGGTTCCGTCCTCGATCAGACGGAGGGCGCCCGCATTGTCCATCGTGTGGATGAGGTTCTGATCCCGGTCCATCACCCCGGGGACGTCCGTCAGCAGGACCAGCTTCTCCGCCTTGAGCGCGGCCGCGACTTCGCCGGCGACGACATCGGCGTTGATGTTGTACGTTTCGCCCGCGTCCCCCGTGCCCGTGGGCGCGATGACGGGGATGAAGCCGTCCCTGGTAAGCGCGGTGATGAGGTCCGCGTTGATCGTCCTCACCTTGCCGACGAGCCCCAGATCGATGATCTCCGGAGGCGTATCCTTCGCCTTTTCCTCCGTCAGCAGGTACTTCTCCGCGCGGATCAGGTTCCCGTCCTTGCCGCTCAGTCCGACGGCCCGCCCCCCCTGGTGGTTGATCAGGCCGACGATTTCCTTGTTCACCTTCCCCACCAGCACCATTTCGACGATGTCCATCGTCTCCTCGTCCGTCACCCGCATGCCCTGGACGAATTTCGACTCCTTCCCCAGCTTCTTCAGAAACGACCCGATCTGCGGGCCGCCGCCGTGCACGACGACGGGGTTGATGCCGATGTACTTCATCAGGACAACGTCCCGCGCAAAACAGGTCTTCAGGTCCTCGTCGACCATGGCGTGACCGCCGTACTTGATGACGAGCGTCTTGTTGAAGAACCGCCGGATATAGGGCAGGGCCTCCAGCAGGATTTCCGCGCGTTCCACGTACTTCTTCACGTCTTCCATTTCCCGCTCCTTCAAGCGTCGATCCTTCCCGGCCGCATCCCGGGAGTCCGTTGAAGATGTCCGGTCCGCAGGGGCGCTTTGGAGATGTTCCAGGCCGCCCGGACTTTTTCTGCAACCGTTACAGGATGTAACGGCTCAGGTCCTCGTCCTCGACGATATCCTCCAGCTGCCGTCGCACGAAATTCGCATCGATGACCACCTCCTGCCCCTTCATGTCCGGGGCGTCGAAGGAGATGTCCTCCAGCAGGCTCTCCATGATCGTGTACAGGCGCCGCGCGCCGATATTCTCCGCCCGCTCGTTGACGACGGCGGCGACCTCCGCGATCTCCTCGATCGCGTCGTCGGTGAACACCAGTTTCACCCCTTCCGTCGCCATCATCTCCACGTACTGCTTCACCAGCGCGTTGTGCGGTTCCGTGAGGATCCGCACGAACTCCTCCCTGCCCAGCGAGTCCAGTTCCACGCGGATCGGAAAGCGGCCCTGAAGCTCCGGGATCAGGTCCGAGGGCTTCGAGGAGCTGAAGGCGCCGGCAGCGATGAACAGGATGTGATCCGTCTTCACCATGCCGTACTTCGTATTGATGTTCGATCCCTCGACGATCGGGAGCAGATCCCGCTGAACACCCTCCCGGGAGACGTCCGGCCCCTGCGTCGCCCCGCTGCCGACGATCTTGTCGATCTCGTCGAGGAAGATGATCCCGGAATCCTCCACGCGCTCTACCGCGACCTTCTTGACCTTGTCCATGTCCACGAGCCGCTGGGCCTCCTCCTGCATCAGGATCTCGATCGCCTCCGGCACCGTGAGCTTCCGCACCTTCTTCTTCTGGGGGAAGATGCTCCCGAGCATGTCCCGCAGATTGGACCCCAGGTCTTCCGCACCGCCCGCCGCCAGGATCTCGACCATCGGGCCTGTCCGGCTCTCGGTCACCTCGACCTCCACCGTCCGGTTGTCCAGTTTTCCCGCCAGCAGCAGTGCCCTCAGCTTGTCCCGGGTCGTCTCCTGGGCGCCGGCGGCCGCTTCCGGCGCCGGTGCGGCCCCATCCTGGGAACCCGCCGGGCGCTGACCGGCGCGGGAAGGAAAGAGGAGGTCCAGGACCCGCTCCCGGGCGAGCTGCGCCGCCTTCGCCTGGACCTTCTGCTGCTCCTCGGCCTTCACCATGTTCACGGAGAGTTCCACGAGGTCGCGGATCATGGATTCGACGTCCCGTCCGACATATCCGACTTCCGTGAACTTGGAGGCCTCGATCTTGAGAAACGGAGAATTGTCCAGCTTGGAAAGCCGCCGCGCGATCTCCGTCTTGCCCACGCCCGTCGGGCCGATCATGATGATGTTCTTGGGCAGGATTTCTTCAGCCATCTCCGGCGAGACGTTCTGGCGACGCCAGCGGCTGCGCAGGGCGATGGCGACGGCCCGCTTGGCGTCCGCCTGTCCGATGATGTACTGATCCAGTTTTTCGACGATTCGATTGGGCGTCAATTCCGCCGATGACATACGACATCTTCTTTCTTCCGGTTCGCTCCGGTCACTCGTTCTCCCCGCCGGCATCCTCGGGAGAGGTGTCCATCTCCTCGACCGTGATGTGATCGTTCGTATAGATGCAAATCTCCGAGGCGATCCTGACGGCCTCCATGGCGATCTCCTTTGCGCTGAGCGCCGAATAGCGCACCATCGCCCTCGCCGCCGCCAGCGCGTAGGGCCCCCCCGATCCGATCGCGAGGACGTTGTCGTCCGACTCGATCACATCGCCGTTGCCGGAGATGATCAGGAAGTGATCCCGGCTCACCGCGATCATCAGCGCCTCCAGATGACGCAGCACGCGGTCCGTCCGCCAGTCCTTCGTCAGTTCGACGGCGGCGCGGATCAGGTTGCCCTTGTACTGCTCCAGTTTCTGGTCGAAACGGTCGAAGAGGGTGAAGGCATCCGCCGTCGCCCCGGAAAAGCCCACGATGACCTGATTCTGGTAGAGCCTGCGGACCTTCCTCGCCCCGTGCTTCATCACGGTGACGTCCAGCGTGACCTGGCCGTCCCCTGCGACCGTGACTTTCCCCTTGTGCCTTACGGCGACGATCGTCGTGCCATGAATCTTCATGTTCCGCTCCCTGCCTTCTCCGGCTCCGCCCCGTCCTCCGGCCTCTTTGCCCTCGGGTGAGCCCGGTCGTAGACTTCCATCAGGCGGCTGATGCCCACGGACGTATATTTCTGCGTCGTCGACAGGCTCTTGTGCCCCAGCATCTCCTGGATGGCCCTCAGATCGGCGCCGGCGTCCAGAAGATGCGTGGCGAACGAATGCCGCAGCGTGTGGGGGCTGACATTCCGGACAATGCCGCTGCGGCGCACCGCCTTCCGGAGGATGCGGTCCACATCCCGCTGCGCGAGGCGCACACCCGACTTCGAAAGAAACACCGGCGCTTCGCCCAGGTCAGGACGCCCGCGCTGCAGCTCCGACCGCCGCTCCAGATACTCCCGGACTGCCGCCAACGCGCTCGAACCGGCGGGCACGATCCGTTCCCTGCGGCCCTTGCCCCGGACTTTCACCAGGTCCTGCGAAAAATCGATGTCCTCCAGATTCAGCCCCGTCAATTCGCTCAGGCGTATGCCCGTCGTATAGAACAGTTCGGTCAACGCCCGGTTTCTGAGGCCCAGCACGTCTTCGCCGAAGGGCACCGACAGGAGCTTCAGGACTTCGTCCACCGACAGGACGGACGGCACGTGCTTCTCCCCTTTCGGCGCCTGCACCGATTCGGCGGGATTGACATCGATCCGGCCCCGGCGCAGGAGAAAGCGGAAGAAGCTCCTCAGTGCCGCCATCTTCCGCCCGATCGTCACCTTTTTCATTTTCGCGCGGTACAGCGACGCCAGGAAGGACCGGATGACCACCGGGTCGACCTTGCCCCACCCCTCCTCTCCGGCGCCTTCCGGCATCATTCCTGCGGCGGAGGCGAAATCCCGGAACTGGCACAAATCGCCCAGGTAGGCGCCGACGGTATGGGGGGAGACATTCTTCTCCACCGTCAGATACCGCTCAAATTCCCTGATGTGACTGTCCAGCGGCCCCTTCACGGCACGCTCCCGAAAAAACAACGGCCACGACGGCATGCGCGGCTTCGGACAGCATCGGCCTTCGCCCTCGTGGCTCGCACCCGCAGAAACGGGCGATTACATTTTGTACTTTCCGAAGTCTTCCGGAGACAGGTTCTCCAGGAACTCCGAAAGCTTTTCTTCCTTGAGTTTGTCCAGGTCCTTCTTGGACGCGAAATCAACATTCCGCGATTTTTCGATCACCTTTTCATCGACGTAGATCGGAGCCGCCGCACGCAGGGCCAGGGCGATCGCATCGCTGGGCCGCGAGTCGATGTTCGACTCCTTTCCGTCCCTGCGCAGATAAATCCGTGCGAAGAAGGTATTGTTCTTCAGATCGTTGATCTCGATCCGCAGGATCTCGACCTCCAGGGCCTTCAGCGTCTCGTGGAGCAGGTCGTGCGTCATGGGCCGGGAAAAGGTCACCTTCTCGATCTGGGTCGCAATGGCGCTCGCCTCGAACAGCCCGATCCAGATGGGGATGGCCTTCTTTTCCTCCATGTCCTTGAGAATCACGATCGGGGTGTTGGTCATCGGGTCAAGCGTCAGCCCCGACACCTTCATTTCGATCATCATCAGGCTATCCCTCCCCCTCCAGTTCCCCTCGCAGCGAATGCAGGTAGGTCTCCCGGATGCCCACGGTCACGGTCCTGCCGACCAGGCTGTTTCCTCCGGGAAAATTCACGATCCGGTTGCACGAAGTTCTGCCCGTCATGTCCTGCCGCGAATTCCTGCTGAGGCCTTCTACAAGCACTTCAACGCGCTTCCCCCGAAGACGCCGGTTCCGTTCCGCCGTATGCGCATCCTGAAGCTTCTGAAGACGGTGCAGGCGTTCCCGTTTCACGCCCTCTTCCACTTTTCCGGGCAAGGATACGGCAGCCGTTTCCTCCCGCTCCGAATAGCGGAAGGAGAAGAGCCCGTCGAACTTCACCGCCTCCATCAATTCCAGCGTCTTCCGGAAGTCTTCCTCCGTCTCCCCCGGGAATCCGACGATCATGTCCGACGTCACGGCGATGTCGGGCCTCGTCTCCCGGAGCCTGCGCACCTTCTCCCGATAGTCCGTCGCCGTGTACCCCCGGTTCATCCGTTCGAGCACGGGGTCCGAGCCCGCCTGGACGGGGAGGTGGATATGGGCGCAGAGCTTCTCGACCGTCCCGAAACACCCGATCAGTCCGTCCGACAGGTCCTTGGGGTGGGACGTCGTGAAGCGGATCCGCTTGATTCCATCCACGGCGGCGACGGCCCGGATCAGGGCGGGAAAACTCGCCCCGTTCCCGATGGTCCGCCCGTAGGAGTTGACGTTCTGTCCGAGAAGCGTCACCTCCTTCACGCCCGATTCCGCGAGAAACCGGATTTCCCCGACGATGTCGTCGAGTCCGCGGCTTCTCTCCCTTCCGCGGACGTAGGGAACCACACAGTAGGCGCAGTAATTGTCGCAGCCCTGCATGATCGTGACGAAGGCGCCGACGGATCCTTTCTTCGGCCGGGCCCGGACGCCGATCGACGCCACGCAGTCCCGGAAGGCCGTTTCCGCGATCCTTCCCTTCTTCTCCTCCAGCCGGCCGATCAGCACGGGCAATTGATCGATGTTGTGCGTTCCGACGACCAGATCCACCTCCGGGATCCGGTCGAAAATCCGCGGCCCCATCTGCTGGGAGACGCAGCCCGTCACTCCCAGGATCAGACCGGGTTTCCCTCTCTTGAACGAAGCGTAGCGGCCCAGCTGGCTGAATGCCTTCTGATCGGCCTTCTCCCGGATGCTGCAGGTGTTGAGGAGAATGACATCCGCCCGCCTGGGGTCCTCCGTCTGCGCGTAGCCGTTCTCGCCCAGCAGGGCGATCATCTGCTCCGAATCGTGGACGTTCATCTGGCAGCCGAACGTCCGGACATAGACATGTCTTTTTTTCAATCCTTTCAACATCCTAACGCATCGATTCTGTTGAGGAACGTTATTACTAATATAGGGGCCCGGGATAGTCAACGGTTTTTTTGCAAATGCAAAGGGCGGGAAAACCCCGCCCCTTCATCGGCTGCCGCAACAGCAAATCCTTCTGCGCCCGCCACAAGCCCCTTCAGGAGATCTTCTTGATCCGGTTCCGTTCGTCCAGGAGAATATTCTTCGGCTTCCATTCTCCGATCTCGCGATCGTCGACCGTCACATAGGAAGCGATGATGACGAGATCGCCTTTGGAGACCTTCCGAGCCGCCGCGCCGTTCAGGCAGATCGTGCCCGCGCCCCGTCCGCCCCGGATCGCATAGGTCGAAAAACGCTCTCCGTTGGAGACGTCGTAGATGTCCACCCTTTCATAAGGGAGGATATCCGCCTCCTCGAGAAGGGACTCGTCGATGGAGACGCTGCCTTCGTAATTCAGGTCCGCGTCCGTCACCGTAGCCCGGTGCAGCTTGGATTTCAGCATGGTCCTCTGCATGATCTCGCCTTTCTCTTGATCCCTTTTCAACAGTCTGCCCGTATCGGCAGATCCTCGCCCAACACGTGGTTGTCGATCAGCCTCGTCTTCCCCACCCACACCGCCAGCGCCAGGACCGATTCACGCTCGATGCGTTCCACGTCCTGCATCGTCTGGGTGTCGCAGATCCGGGCATAGTCGATCTTCACAAAGGGGTGGCCCTCGATGAAGCGCCTCACCTCCGCCTCGATCTTCCGTGCGTCCCGCTCGCCCGCCGCGTACCTGCTCTCGGCCAGAAGCAGCGACCGGCTCAGGGACAGCGCCGAGGCGCGTTCCTCTTTCTTGAGGTAAACATTGCGGGAGCTCATCGCGAGGCCGTCCGGTTCCCGCGTCGTCGGCATCCCGACCACCTCGATGTCGAGATTCAGGTCCCTGACCATGCGCCGGATCGTCACCAGTTGCTGGAAGTCCTTCCGGCCAAAAACCGTCACGTGCGGTTTGACGATGTTGAAAAGCTTCGTACAGACCGTCGCGACGCCGCGAAAAAAGTTGGGCCGCGAGAGGCCGCAGAGGTTCTCCGTCACCCCGCCGACGAGGACGTACGTCGCGTATCCCTCCGGATACATCTCACGATGGGAGGGCGCATAGATCACATCGACGCCGACGCCTTCGGCCATCGCGCGGTCACGCTCGAAGTTCCGCGGGTACTGTTCGAAATCCTCGGTCGGGCCGAACTGCGTGGGGTTCACGTAGATGCTGACGACGAGTACGCCTCCCCGCCTCCGGCCGATGCGCATGAGATCGAGATGACCTTCGTGGAAGTAGCCCATCGTCGGCACGAAGGCGACCGTCTTGCCCTGCAGGCGGACCGATTCCGAAAACTGCTGCATTTCCCTTGCCGTCTCGATGATCTTCATCACCCGCCTCTTCGGGCCGACAAAAAAAGCCCCCCGCGCAGAACGGGAGGCTTGATGGCAATCGTCGCTTCTGTCCCTTTCCTCTCCCGTCCCGGTCCCTTCCGGGATCCAAGCGGTGAGCAGCCCTATAGCAGAACCGACAGGCCCTTGTCAAGAAGATCGAAAACTTTAAAAACAAAACCGGAGGCCCCTTCCGCTTAAACCTGACACGAACATCTTGACGTTACCGTCCTGCCTCGCACCAAAAAATTTGACTTTGAACCCCGGGGCCGCAGGTGCTAGAATAGCTTCCAGTTCGAACAATCTATCCATTTCGCAGGGAGGATCGACATGCTGAAAAGATTCCGGATACCGGCCCTGGCCATTTCCGTGGCCTTCTACATCGTCCTCTTCATGAGCTTTCCGGCCGCAGCCGGGCTGATCCCTTCGGTGCCCTCCTCGGCCGAGATCGCCGACAAGACCCGGGGAGCGGAGATCGACAAGGTCCAGAAGGTTCTGGAGATGCAGATCGTGATCGACAAGCTCGAGGCGTACGGCCTCTCCGCCGATGAAGTGAAGGCGAAGTTGCAGGGCATGTCGGACGACCAGCTCCACATGATGGCCCAGGCCTCGGACCGCGTCCTGGCGGGCGGCGACGGGCTCGGGCTGGTCATCGGTATTCTGATCGTCGTGCTTCTGATCATTGTGATCATGAAGCTTCTCGACAAGCAGATCATCATCAAGTGAAACCGGCGCCTTGAACCGTTTCCTGCTCTGTCTCGTCCTGGCTTTCGGCGCCGGGCCGTCTCATCTCATCCCCGGTGTCCCCTTCGTGATGCAGGACTCGCAGTACTGCGGTCCTGCATCCCTTTCGTCGGTGCTGTCCCATTACGGCGATCCCCTGGATCAAAAGACGATCGGGAAGGCCGTGTACTCCCCCAAGCTGCAGGGCGCCCTGATCACCGACCTGGAAAACTACGCACGGGGAAGGGGATTCGAGACGAAACTCGGCCGCGGCCGGCCGGCGGACATCAAGGATTTCGTATCCGCGGGCAGGCCGGTGATCGTTCTTGTCGATCTCGGGTTCTGGGTGGTGTCGAAGCCGCATTACCTGGTCGTTTACGGTTACGACGAAAAGGGGTTCCTGGCCCACAACGGGTTCGAGGCGGCCCAACTCTACCCCTACGGGGAATTCGAAGAGATATGGGAAAAGGCGGGCAACAGCTATCTCCTGGTCTATCGATAGGGATTCTGATTCTCTTGATCGTTCCCCTGCTGTCTTCCTGCGCCGTGCCCAAGATCATCGTGCTGGAAGACAAGCTCACGGCGGAGCAGCACAACGACCTCGGCTACGTCTACGAGCAGAAGGGGCTCTTCGATCTGGCCGAAAAGGAGTATCTGCTGGCCCTCAAGAAACGGAAAGACTGGCACGTCCCCTATTTCAACCTCGGGAACCTCGCCTTCAGGACAGGACGCTACGCGAAATCGGAGGATTTCTTCCGATCGGCCCTGGAGCACGACCCGGGCAATGCGGACGCCATGAACAACCTGGCGAACGCCCTTCTCCGGCAGGACAAGCTTCCCGAGGCCCGGTCCTGGATCGAAAAGGCGCTGCAGATCCGGCGTGCGGACGCCTATCTGGACACCTTGAAGAAAATCCGTGAAAAGGAAACCGTGCCGGGTGCGACCCCCTAGGATCGCGCCCTCTCCGCCGGTGCGGCGCACGGGAGAGACGCAGGAGCCGGGCAGGTCCGAACTGCGGAATATGGAACGCTGCGACGACGCGCGTCGATTGCGCAGCAAAAAAGGCATTGACATCGGAGCCGGTCCGTTATGTAACATACGCCGTCCGGGTGACGGCTGGAAGCCTCAAGAGACAGGTCTCCCGGACCAGCAAGGCGGTTCCGGGTATCGTTGATGGCAAAATTGACTCTGGCGGAGTGGCTGGCGCGGCGGGAAAAGGATCGGCGTTTCCTTGAAAACGTCCGGGCGTTGAAGCGCATCCCCGCCTCCGCAGGCGAGTTCCGCCCCTTTCCCGAATGGATCCATCCGGCCCTTCTTCAGGTCCACGCCCGGCGCGGCATCGAGAGGCTTTACAGCCACCAGGCCGATGCCGTCGATCTCGTGCGCAAGGGCCGGGACGTCGTCCTCATCACCCCGACGGCGAGCGGCAAGACGCTCTGCTACAACCTCCCCGTGCTTCAGCGCATCCTGGAGGAACCCGAGACGCGGGCCCTCTACCTCTTTCCGACAAAGGCCCTCGCCCAGGACCAGATGCACGAGATCCACGGCCTCATCACGGATCTTCAAGCCGACATCAAGACCTGCACCTACGACGGCGACACCCCCGACGACGCCCGCCAGGCGGTCCGCAAACAGGGGAACGTCATCGTCACCAACCCCGACATGCTTCACGCCGGGATCCTGCCCCACCACACCAAATGGCAGAAGCTCTTCACGAACCTCCGCTACGTCGTCATCGACGAACTGCACGTCTACCGGGGGGTCTTCGGATCGCACTTCACCAACGTCATGCGCCGCCTGCAGCGGGTCTGCCGATTCTACGGCTGCAATCCCGTCTTCATCTGCTGCTCCGCGACGGTCGCGAACCCGAAGGAGCATGCCGAGCGGGTCCTGGAGAGGCCCTTCACCCTCATCGACCGGAGCGGCGCCCCCAGGGCCGCGAAAACCTTCATCCTGTACAACCCCCCGATCGTCAACCGCGAGCTGGGCATACGCCAGTCGGCCCTCACCCCGGCACGCAAGATTGCCACGGAACTGATCGAAAACGGGATTCAGACGATCGTTTTCGCGACGAGCCGCCTGAACGTCGAAATCCTCACGAAGTACCTGAAGGACCGCTTCGCGAAGGGCGCCCCCGGTTCCGACCGCCTTGTCAGCGGCTACCGCGGCGGGTATCTCCCGAACCTCCGCCGGGAGATCGAGGCGGGGCTCCGCAGCCGCGAGGTGATGGGCGTCGTCAGCACGAACGCCCTGGAGCTGGGGATCGACATCGGCAACCTCGAGGCCTGCCTTCTCGCCGGCTATCCGGGATCCATCGCCAGCACCTGGCAGCAGGCGGGCCGCGCCGGCCGCCGGGCGGGCGAAAGCCTCGCGCTCCTTATCGCCCGCAGCACGCCGATGGACCAGTTCATCGTGGAGCACCCGGAGTACTTCTTTTCCCGTTCCCCGGAGCATTGCCGGATCAATCCGGACAATCTGCTGATCCTGCTCCATCACATCAAGAGCGCCGCCTTCGAGCTGCCCTTCGAGCGGGGCGAGCGTTTCGGCGGGGAGGACCTGGGGGAACTCCTCGCCTATCTCGAGGAGAAGGGCGTCCTGCACAACGTGGAGGACCGCTGGCACTGGGCGGCGGAGAGCTATCCCGCCGACGAGGTGAGCCTGCGGAGCATCAATCCGGAGAACGTCGTGGTGGTCGACACGACCGACGCGGGCGACCACCGCGTCATCGCCGAGGTGGACTGGGACAGCGCCTTCACGACGATTCACCAGGACGCGATCTACATGCTCGCCTCCCAGCAGTACCACGTCGACGCCCTGGATCTGGAACGCAAGAAAGCCTATGTGCGGAGGGTGGACGTCGATTACTACACGGACGCCATGACCTACACGAACGTCCGGGTCATCGACGCCTTCGACAAGCGGCGGGAGGCGCCGGCCATCGTCGAACACGGCGAGGTCCAGGTGGTGCGCAAGGTCGTCGGGTACAAGAAGGTCAAATTCTACACCTCCGAGAATCTCGGTTACGGCGACGTAAACCTCCCCGAAAAGGACATGCACACGACGAGCTACTGGTTCACGGTGCCGCGCGACGCGCTGCGGTCGCTCCCCCACTCGCAGGCCGAGATCGTCGACGGCCTGTCGGGCCTCGCCTACTGCCTCCACCATCTGGCGGCGATGTTCCTGATGGCCGACATCCGGGATCTCGACGCCTGCATCGGCGACAAGAGCGGAGAGTGGTTCGTCCGCTTCGGCGCGGGAGGCCGGTCGATCACGGCCGCCCCCGCATCCGGGACCCCGTCCGCGGCCGTCGGAATCGACGCCTTCGATCCGACGCTGTTTCTGTTCGATGCCTATCCGGGCGGCATCGGCTTTTCGGACCTGCTCTTCGCCGAGCATCGCCGTCTGCTGGCCTCGGCGAAGCGCCTCATCCGGACCTGCCCGTGCAGCCACGGCTGTCCGAGCTGCGTCGGGCCGACCCTCGAAGTGGGCCCGGCGGCCAAGCAGGTCGCCCTCGACATCCTCGGCGTCCTGAACGTGGAATCCTGAAAGGTTGTCAAAAAAGCGGATCATGAACCTGCGCGACCGCCTTCGGTCACTGACCGGCGAGAAAGAAACCGGGGCGACGGCCTCCCGGCAGAAGGAAGGGCTCGCAGAACTCCGGAAACGCATCGAAGCGATCATGGAGCGCCGCCCGGCGCGGCGGACGTTCGCCCCGGGGCGGACCGGCCGCGTTCGCGGGGCCATCGAAGGCGGAGAAGAAGTCGCGAATGCCCACGGACGCTGCATCGTTCTCTCCCGCCGCATCGAGGGCTCCTCGCTGCACGGCCGACGAGCGGTCCGGGAATTCGCCTCCATGGACATGAAGGCGGCCGCCCTGCTCGCCAACCGCGCCGACCTCGGAAGCCTCTCCTGGCAGGACGGCCTCTTCCTCGACACGGAAACGACGGGGCTCGCCGGCGGAACCGGCACCGTCGCCTTTCTCGTGGGGTTGGGCTGGTTCGAAGGCGAGGCCTTCGAGAGCCGTCAGATCTTTCTGCGCGACTTCGGCGACGAGCGGGCGGCGCTGGCCGTCCTGAAGGAATACGCCCACGGCCGCAGTTTCCTCGTCTCCTTCAACGGCAAGGCCTTCGACGTCGGTCTCCTGTCCGCGCGCTTCATCATGAATCGCCTGGGCGATCCCCTTGCGGCGCTCCCGCACCTGGATCTCCTCCACCCGGCCCGCAGGCTGCTGGGCCACCGCCTCGAGAACTCCCGGCTGACCACGATGGAGGAGAGGGTCCTCGGCCTCATGCGGGACCATGACGTGCCCGGAAGTGAAATCCCGCAGCGGTACTTCGATTGGCTCCGCTGCGGCGATCCGCTCCTTCTGCGCGACGTCTTCCAGCACAACCGCCTGGATGTGATCTCCCTGGCGGCCCTGGCGTCGCATCTGTCCGGGATCCTGCGTCCCGAAACGGCGTGCGGCCCTTCCGAGCCGGGAGACCGCCTTGCCGCGGCGAGACTGCTGCACCTGCGCGGGGACCGGGATTCCGCCGTCGTCACGCTCGGTTCCCTGGTCCGGTCGGATTGCGCCTCCGTCCGGGGGGAGGCTCGTCGGCATCTGGCGCTGATTCTCAAGAAGGAAGGCCGCTGGGAAGAGGCGGCCGGCCTGTGGGAGGACATGATCGCATCGGATCCGGATGATCGTTTTGCCCTTGAAGAACTGGCAAAGATATGCGAGCATCGCCGCCGTGACTGGCAGCGGGCGGCCGATCTTACCGAGCAGGCCCTGCGGTCGTCTCCGCCTCCCTCTCCGGGAGAGCGCGACGCACTTCAGCACCGTCTCGCCCGCCTTTCGCGCCTGCTGCAGAGGGGCTGAAGAGAGGCACGGTGGAACGATCCCGGCGTTTTTATTCGGGGATTGACAAGCGAGGTCAGGATGGATAAGTTACCGAAAAATAAAAATGAGGAGCAGAACTCCTTGGCCACGACTTATTACAAATGCAAGAAATCCGGGCAGTGGATCACCGCGGAATGTGAAGATCTGACCTGCGAGTGGAGGCTCAAGAATCCCGCCTTCCACAACTGCACGTGGGTTGCCTGCAACTTCGGGCCGTTCACCCTTGAGGAAGTGGGGGAGATGATGGGTGTGACGAGGGAAAGGATCCGGCAGATCGAAGCCAAGGCCCTCAAAAAGCTTCAGCACAAGAAACGCAGAGACCAGTTGCGGGATTTTGCGTCGCCGGACAGCGACTGGGACAGCATCTGACGGCGTTGCGCCGCGGTCTGAACGGACCGCGGGCGCCCCTTCGCTATTCTTTTTTCCTCCGCTTCAATTCCGCGAGAAATTCCTGCATGTGCAGCTTGCGCTCCGGCCGCGAGAAGAGGAGCGCGCACATATCGTATTCGAAATCCAGCATGGCGCTTTTGTCCATCCGCGGGGCGACATCGGAGATCTTTTTCACGGCCTCGAGAGCCCTCGGCGAACGCTTCGCCAGCTCCGCCGCCATGATCTCGGCCTCGGCCATGAAGCGCTCGGGCGGGGCGACCTTGTTCACGAGCCCGATCCGCAGGGCCTCCTTGGCGCCGATCGGCTCCCCGAGCATGGCGATCTCCTTGGCCTTTGCCGTTCCCACGCGGTTCCTCAAGGGGGTGAACAGGGGGTTCAGGCCGAATTTCAGCTCCGGATGGCCGAAGATGGCCGCTTCGGATGCGATGATCCAGTCGCAGATGACGGCCAGGTTGAAGCCCCCGCCCAGGGCGATGCCGCCGACCCCGGCGATCACCGGCTTTTTGAAGGTGAAGATCTTTTTCAGGCAGTTCGCAACGGATTTGAAGTAGTCGTCGATCCGGTCTTCGGAGAGGGCCGCCATCTCCTTGACGTCCATCCCCGCGGAAAAGATCATCTTTCCCCCCGTGAGGATGACGGCACGAACCCCTGCATCCCCCTCGAGGCGGACAAACGCCGACTCCAGCCCCGAATGCATCGCGGCGGAAAGGGCATTCATCTCCCGCGGGCGGTCCATGGTCACGACGGCAAAACCGTTCTTCTTTTCCACCCGGATGATCTGGGTTTCCGAAGCCCCGCTCATATCGGCTCCATCATCGGACACCGGTTCCGACCTCACCTGCCGACGTACAGATACTGGATCTCCGCCACCGCCGCCTCGCCCTTCCGGATTTCGGAGACCAGAAGCGAAAAGGCCTGCTGACTCAGGTATTCCCACAGGTGAACGGCCTTCTTTTCCGGATAGACGGGTTCCGGCGTCCCGGGGATGCCCGCCAGTTTCCCTGCGAGCCGAACGGCATGGCCGAGATCGCCGAGCTCGTCCACGATCTTCATCTTCCGGGCCTGCCGCCCGGAGAAGATGCGCCCGTCGGCGATCTTCTTCAATTCCTCTTTGGAGATCCTGCGGTTCTGCGATACGACGTCGAGGAACTGGTCATAGATGTCATCCACGAGGGATTGCATCAGGGCGCGCTCTTCGGCCGTCATCTCCCGCACGGGGGAGCCGATGTCCTTGTACTTGCCGCTCTTCACCACCGACGATTTCAGGCCGATCTTCTTCAGCAGCTCCTCGGCGTTGGGGAAATGCATGACCGCCGAGATGCTCCCCGTGATCGTGCCGGGATTGGCCACGATCCTGTCGGCCGCGCAGGCGATCAGGTAACCGCCGGAAGCGGCCACCGACCCCATCGAGGCGACGATCTTCTTTTGCTTTTTGATTCGCAGAAGGGCTTCGTAGATTTCCTGCGCCGGCGCCACTCCACCGCCGGGGGAATCGATTCTCAGGACGAGCGCTTTGATCCGGTCGTCTTTTCCGAAATCGTCGATCTGTCCGACGACCTCGCGGGCGTCGCGGATGATCCCGTCGACCTCCACGATTCCGACCTTGTCGCCCGCCGCAAAGGACCGGCCGTCCCGTCCGAAACGGGACATTGCGTATACGGCAGCGAAGAAGAGGGCCCCGATGAGGAGAAGGAGGACAAGTCCGAAAACAATCGGATGCCTTCTCATGACGCGCTACGCATCCTTTCCGTCGTCCGTGTCCACGATCCTGACGTCCGCCAGCGCCTTGCTCAGATTGGAGCCCAGGTTCTCCCTGTTGTTGATGTACTGGTGGCTGGGAGCCTGGGAAGACGCCTCGGGAGGCGTTTCAAAGTCCTTGATGCTCAGCCGGATCTTCCGGTTCCTCTGGTCGACGCTCTTCACGGCCGCCGAAACGGTGTCACCGATGCTGTAGATCTCGGACGTGGACTTGACCCGCTTGTGGCTCACCTCGGAAATGTGGACAAGCCCCTCGATCCCCTCTTCGATCTCCACGAAGATGCCGAAGTCGGTGACATTCGTCACCTTGCCCGTCACGACGGATCCGGGAGGATACCGCAACGCCACCTCGTCCCACGGGTTCTTCTCGATCTGCTTGATGCCGAGCGAAAACTTCTCGTTCTCCACATCGATGTTCAGGACCATGGTCTCCACTTCCTGGCCCTTCTTGAAGAGTTCGGAGGGGTGCTTCAGGCGGTGCTTCCAGGAAATGTCGGAAAGATGGACAAGGCCGTCGATTCCGTCTTCCACGCCGACAAAAATGCCGAAGTTGGTGATGTTCCGCACCACACCCTTGATGATGGTGCCTTCCGGATACTTCTGTTTGATGGTCTCCCAAGGATTGGGCGTCGTCTGCTTGAGTCCCAGAGAGATGCGCTTGGCATCGGGATTGACATCGAGGATCATCACGTCGATCTCCTGCCCCAGGGACAGCACCTTCGACGGATGCTTGATTTCCCGCGTCCAGAACATTTCGGAGATATGGATCAGGCCCTCGACGCCCGGCTCGAGTTCTACGAAGACACCGTAATCCGTGAGGTTGACCACCTTGCCCCTGATGACGGAACCCACCGAGAATTTCTCCCGGATATGCTCCCAGGGGTTCTCGGTCAGTTGCTTCAATCCCAGAGCGACCCTTTCCTTCTCGCGGTCGAACGAGAGAACCTTGACCTTGATCCTGTCGCCCTTGCTGAAATGATCGGCGGGGCGGGTCACCCTTCCCCAGCTGATGTCCGTCACGTGAAGCAGCCCGTCGATGCCGCCGAGATCGATGAACAGGCCGTAATCGGTGATGTTCTTGATGACGCCTTCCATGACCTTGCCCTCTTCGATCGTGGCGAGGGTCTTGGTCTTTTCGGCTTCCCGCTCCTTTTCCAGGATCGCGCGGCGGGAAAGGACGACGTTGCTTCTCTTGCGGTCGTACTTGAGGATGTTGAAGGAGAACGACTGACCGATATACCGGTCGAGGTCTCTCACGGGGCGGACATCCACCTGCGAACCGGGGAGGAAGGCGATGATGCCGACATCGACGGAAAGGCCGCCCTTGACCCGCTCGACGACCGTTCCCTTGACCGGGAGATTCTGTTCGTACGCGTTCTTGATGTCTTCCCAGATCTTGATCTTGGCGGCCTTTTCGCGGGAGAGAACGAGATTGCCGTCCGAATCCCTCCGGTCAACCAGGACTTCGACCGCATCGCCGACCTGAACGGTACAATTCCCCGCCTCGTCCCTCATCTCACGCGCGGGGATGTAGCCTTCCGTCTTCCAGCCCACATCGACCATGATGACGTCCGGCCCGACCTGGACGACCCTGCCGACGACGATGGACCCCATCTGCAGGCTCTGCAGGCTCTGTTCGTAGAGCTCCTGGAACCCCGCATCCTTCGTCTCCGCCGTCTGCCCGCCCTTGTCTTCCGCCGGATCACCGGCCGTTTTCTCTGTGAGAGTTTGTTCGGGTGTACCCTGCTCGCCGCTTGCCATCAAGTCCTTCCCCCCAGCAAATGATTTATGGAACTCTTTTCCGGTGAACGTCGACTAACATACTGATCGGGAAATATCAAGCAAATTGAAGCCCTCCGGTGCCTGGCGCAGCTCCCATCCGCTCCGGATCAACGGGAATCGGCATCCGCTCGCGCGGCACCTCTGAAACGCCGTCATGCGGGGCCTTTCCTGCGCCGTTCGACTTCATCCAGCATCCGCTGCAGGACCTGGTCGATGCCCAGCGCCGTGGTGTCGATGACGACGGCATCCCCTGGAATTCTCAGCGGCGCCGCTGCCCGCTCGCTGTCCTGGCGGTCCCGCAAAGCCAGATCGCTCCCGATGCGCGAGAGATCGGCTGCCATTCCTTTTCCGACAAGCTCCCTGAAGCGCCTCTGGATGCGCACTTCAGGGGATGCTTCCAGATAGAATTTCACATCCGCGTTCGGGAACACCACCGTTCCCATGTCCCGGCCCTCGGCCACGATGCCGCCCCCTTCCCCCGCCTTCCGCTGCACCGGAAGAAGGGCCTTTCGTACGGCGGGGACTGCGGAAATCCGCGAAGCCGCGAGTCCGACTTCCTCCGTCCGGATGAGGTCCGATACGTCTTCCCGTCCGGCGAAGGTGCGTACCCGGCCGTTCACCCGCCTCACCGATATCCGGCTGCGGCGGCAGAGGTCGGCCAGCGCGTCCTCGTCATCCTGCTTCGTTCCCTCCTGAATCGCCCGCCAGGCGAGGGCGCGGTAGAGGGCGCCGGTATCGAGGTACAGGCAGGAGAGCCTCTCGGCCAGGAGCCTGCTGACGGTGCTTTTTCCGGAGCCGGCCGGGCCGTCGATCGTGATGACCGGTCCTCTTTCAGGCCCGCTTCCGGCGGCCTCTGCAGCTTGCTCGATCCTCTTGCGCAGCCTGGCCGCGGCAGGGCCGTCCTTCCGCCACACGAGGCAGCTGTCGACGACGGCCGACGCCCGCTCCGCGATCTGCCGGGGCGACGCGCCGAGCTTTCGCTTCCGCTTGCGGCTGAGGAACGACCAGCTTCCCTGAACCGCCGCCGACCCCACGGCGAGAAGAAGATTCGTCAGGTGAAGGCAGCCCTTCGTCCTGCCCAGCCTGCGCAGGACTTCAGCCGTGAAACCGTGCACCAGGCGCAGCCCCTCGAGGCGCTTGGCCGCCTCACAGGCTTCGAGGCATTCCGGGAAGGGATGCACTGGCATTGCAGCGCGGATGGAGACAATCTCGAGGGCCGGAACGGCAAGGGTCATCCGTACCGTCATGTGGTGAACGGTTCCGGGCGGGAGATCGACTCCTGTGGAGGATGAAATGACCGGACAGAGACGCTCGTCCCGGAGACTCCCCTCGACGAGGATCTCATCCTGTCCGATTTCAAAGGTGGAAACCGCGATGTTCCGGCTGTGAAGAAGATCCTTCCCCTTCAAAAACAGGCCGCCTTCCGCAACATTTTGGGCCTCTATAGCACATCCCTGCGCACAATCACAAGAGACGGCGGACAGGCGCCCCTTGAAGCCGTCCTTGCTTCGCCGGCTCAAAAACGTTAGGATGGACGCCATCATTCCCGTGAGGAGATCGACGTGCCGGTTTTTCCCCGCACAAAATCCGTTTTCCTGTCAGGGATTCTCGCCCTGGCCATCATTTTTTGCACCGCTGCGCCGGCGCCGGCGGACTTCACCTTCGAGGACGAGAAGAAACTGGGCAAGGAGTTCTACGAGAAACTCGAAAAGAACAAACTGATCATCCACGATCCGAAAGTCGACCGCTACATCTCCGCGATCGGCAACGACATCGTCCAGCAGAGCGCCGCCTCGATGTTCGAATTCCGCTTCAGCGTCATCGACAGCGGCGCCGTCAACGCCTTCGCGACGCCCGGCGGCTACGTGTATCTCAACCGGGGGCTGATCACCCTCGTAGAGGACGAGAGCGAACTGGCGGGCGTGCTCGCCCATGAAATCGCCCACGTCAACGCCCGCCACATCGCCGATATCATCTCCAAGTCGCAGAAAGTCAGCATCGCGACGCTGGCCGCGGTGCTCGCCGGGTCCTTCCTCGGCGGCGGCGACGCGTCCGCCGCCGTGACCAGCTTCTCCGTCGCCGCCGCGACCAGCATGAACCTCCACTACAGCCGCCAGCACGAAGAGGAGGCCGACCGCATCGGGATGTCCTATCTTGCGGACACCGGATACGACCCCCAGGGAATGCTGGATTTTCTCCGGATCATGCGGCGGTACGAGTTCTATTCCAACTCCGTTCCCTCCTATTTTCTCACCCACCCCGGCACCGACGAACGGATCCGCTACCTCGACGGGCTGGTCCAGACGACCTACACCCGAAAAGGCAAGGACAGCATCGTGGGGCACCTGAAGCGAATCCAGGTCTCGCTCCTGCTTCGCAGCCGGAATGCGGAGGCCGTCGTCAAGGAGCTCGCCGAGGAATTGAAGAAGACGCCCAATGACGTCGATGTCCTCTACGGCCTCGCCGTCGCGCAGGAGCGAACCGGCGCGGTTGCGGCGTCCCTGGAGAATTTTCATCGCGCCCTTCAGCTGGCCCCGAAGGACGAAGACATCGTCCGGGAACTGGGCATCACCTGCTTCAAGAGCGGCAGGACCCAGGAGGCCGTCACCTACCTGCGCCAAGCGCTGTCTCTCGACGAAGACAACCCCCAGACGCTTCTGTACCTGGGCAGGGCGTACTCGGCCCTGGGCGACCATGAGGCGGCGATCGCCCTCTACGCGCGCCTCGATGTGCGGGAGATCGAGGACCCCGAGCTTCTGTACAACATGGCCGTCGCCTACGGAAAGACGGGGAAACTCGTCGAATCGCACTACTATTTCGGGCTGCATTTCAAGAAGAAAAACAGGCGGGACACTTCCCTCTTTCATTTCAAGGAGGCCCTGAAGCTCGTATCCAAGGAAAGCGACTGGGGTCAGCGCATCGCCAAGGAGATCGAAGACCTCTCCAAGGCGAGGCGCGAAGAGCCCGCCGCTCCCTCCCGGGGACCGCTCGGCAGATGACCCATGGTCCAGGTCCACGCCCTGTCTGAAGATCTTTTGTCCCTGTTGAATTCGGAAGCCTACCTGAGGGCGGCATGGGAGACGGCCGTCGGCTCCCGCCACCGCGTATCATGGAGCGCCTATCGGCGGGTGAAAAGCGAGCGGCAGGCCGGCTGAAAAACGCCTTCCGTGGAGGAACGGGATCAGATCCCGTCCGTGTCGAGCTGTTGCGGCGCGAGGGCCCTGCGGGCGTAGTCCAGGTGAATCCTCTTCTCCATGAAAAAGGCGAAGAGGTCCGGGTCGATGTGACCGTCCTCGACCATGCCGGTCAGAATCTCGAGCGCCTCGGACAGCGTCTTGCCCTTTTTGTAGGGCCGGTCCTTCGCCGTCAATGCCTCGAAAATGTCGGCCAGCGCCAGGATCCGCGTCTGGAGCGGAAGCTGGTCGCCCTTGAGCCCCAGGGGATAGCCCGTTCCGTTGAGATGTTCGTGGTGACCGGAGGCAAAATCGGGGATCCTGCTGAGCTTTTTTGGAAAGGGAAGCTGCGACAGGATCTTGGCCGTCACGACGGCATGATTGTTGACGATATCCCGCTCCTCGTCGGTCAGCGTGCCCTTCGGGATGCTCAGGTTCCGGACTTCATCCTCGTTGATCGCGGGCCGCGGCCGGCCGTTCTCTTCCCAGGATCGGCTTGCGATCCCCTGCAGACGCCTGATCCGTTCTTCCGACATCGCTTCGCCGCCCCGGTTGACGTCGTCCAGAAAGCGGCAGTCCTCGTTCATCGTCCGTGAAAAACGCTGCTGCTCCTCTGCCAGCGCTTCCGGAAGCGCAAGCCTTTTCGAAAGGAGATATTCCTTCATCACGGCGATTTCGTGGTCCCGCCGGATCACCTCCAGCCGGGTTTTCAGGAGATCGATCCGGTCATGGACGGTTTCCAGCTTGGTCGCCTTGTCGACAATATGCTCGGGTGTCGTGATCTTCCCCACGTCGTGGAGCCAGGCGGCGATGCGCAGCTCCTGGAGTTCGTTCTTGCTGAAGGAGATGTTCGCGAAGGGGCCGCTGTCGGCGGCATTGATCTTCGCCGCCAGATCCATCGCAATCTCCACGACGCGCCGGACATGACCTCCCGTGTAGGGCGATTTCTCGTCGATCGCGGTCGCGATCGTACGGACATAGGCCTCCAGAAGGTTCTCCAGGTCGTGAATGAGCCGGTTGTTGGTCAGGGCAACCGCCGCCTGGGACGCAAGGGATTCGGTAATCTCCTGGCTTTCCTGTGAAAAGAAGACCGTTTCTCCATCCGCCGCCTTTCGGGCGTTGAGAAGCTGGAGAACGCCGATGATGTCGTTCTCATGATTCCGCAGGGGGACGACCAGCATGGACTTCGAACGATAGCCCGTCTCCGCATCGAAGGCCCGTGTCCCCTGGAAGTTGAAGCCCTCCGCATCGTAGACGTCGAGGATGTTGACGGTCTTCCCGGACAGGGCGACGAACGCGGACACGTTGGCGTGATTCGGCGTCCCGTCGGCGTTGAACAGCGCCACAGGCGGCCAGGTGATCCGTCCGCCCGTTCCCCCCATGCGCAGCCCCAAGGAGTCGGTCCGGACAAAGGCGAATTGAAGCTCCCGCTCCGAATCGGCGGTAAGATAGAGGGTCCCCCCGTCGGCGTTCGTGAGTCTCTGCGCTTCCTCGAGGATCATTTCCAGGAGGCGGTCCAGGTTCTTCTCCGCAGACAGGGCACGGCCGACCGCCGTCAACCGTCGGATCTGCCGGATCTGCTGCTCGGCAAAATCCTGCATGTCGCAGAAGGCGGAGTTGAAGAGGCGGTTGATCTGCGCGCTTTCGGTCAACGGCGTCCGATCCCTGTCCTGTTGGTCTCCCATAACGCACACTCCGGCGGCAGACAGCGATTCTGCCAGCGGCTAACGGATGACGACGGTTTCGACGTAGCGTTTCACAACGTCGCGGATCGCTTCCAGGTCTTCACTGGACGGGGACTTCTTCCTGAGATATGCCGCACTGAGCGTCTTCGAAGGAACGAATCCCTGCAGGACATACCTCCGGGCATGGCGAATCCGTTTACCGATCTCTGCAAAGTCCTCCGGCCCGAGGAGGGAGGGAGCGACGGTGGTGCGGAATTCATAGCCGATTCCGCAGGCCAGGATCCTCTCCACGCTGCGCCGGATGTCCTTCTGCACGACCGGTACGCCGGCGACCGATTCGTAGCGTGACAGCGGCGCCTTGATGTCCATGGCGACGTAATCGACGGCCTTTTCCGCCAGCAGTCGTTCCAGAACCTCCGGCCGTGAGCCGTTCGTGTCGACCTTCACGAGGTAGCCCATTGTCTTCAGTGCGACGGCGAATTCCGGCAGGTCCGGCTGGAGACAGGGCTCGCCGCCGGTGATGACGACGGCCTCCAGCTTCCCCTGGCGGCGTTTCAGAAACTCGAATACGTCCGCGGCCGGCAGGGGAGACGGATGAAGCGACGCCTTCACCAATTCCGGATTGTGGCAGTAAGGACAGCGGAAATTGCACCCGATCGTGAAAACGATGGCGCTGATGCAGCCCGGATAATCGATGAGGGATACCTTTTGGAGACCGCCGATCTTCATGCCGCGTCAACCCTCGCTATCGTGATCGGTCAAAGAATACGCGATATCGTATGCCATGACAAGTTCCTTCGGGTGAAAGCACTGAAACCTTTAGCGCCACCCGGGCGGCGGGCAAGAATTCGCCTGGGAGGTTTTCCCTGGGTGATCGACGATGGAGGGAGGGCCGAACCATGGCACCGCAGCGGTCCGGCCCTGCGCCGCCACGGCCCTGACGACCTTCAGAACTGGAAGACCTTCCGCATCCCGAATTCCTCCTGCTTGCCCTTGTTCCATTGTCTGACGGGACGCAGATACCCGACGACGCGAGAGTAGACCTCGCAGGCTTCCTCGCAGGTGGGGCAATTCTCGTGCTCGCCCTTCAGATAACCGTGGGACGGGCAGACACTAAAGGTCGGGGTGAAGGTCAGATAGGGCAGATGGTACTTTGTGCAGACCTTGCGAATGAGGCTCTTCACCGCCTCGGGGTCGTCGATCCGCTCCCCGGCGAAGGTGTGAAACACGGTCCCGCCGGTGTACTTGGCCTGGATCTCGTCCTGCAGATCAAGCGCCTCGAAGATGTCGTCCGTGAAGTTGACGGGGAGCTGGGTCGAGTTCGTATAGTAGGGCTCCGACCCGTTCCCGTTGCCCGAAGACGCACAGACGATCTCGGGGTACTTCTCCCGGTCGATCTTCGCGAGACGATAGGACGTTCCCTCGGCCGGCGTCGATTCCAGATTGTAGTTGTTGCCCGTCTCCTTCTGGAAGACGAGAAGCCTTTCCCGCATGTGGTCGAGCACCCGTTTGGTGAATTCCTGTCCCTTCGGTGAGGCGATGCTCTTTCCCAGCAGGTTCAGGCAGGCCTCGTTCATTCCCACCAGTCCGATCGTGGAGAAGTGGTTCTTCCAGTATTCGCTGAAACGCGCCTTCACGTCGCGGAGGTAATATTTCGTGTAGGGGTAGAGGTTCCCGTCCGTATACTGTTCGAGCACCTTTCGTTTCGTCTCGAGGCTTTCCTTGGCGAGCGCCATGAGATAATCGAGGCGCTGAAGGAATTCCTGCTCGTCTTTCGCGAGATGCCCGATTCTCGGCATGTTGATCGTGATCACCCCGATGGAGCCGGTCAGCGGGTTCGACCCGAAAAGTCCCCCGCCCCGTTTCTGCAGTTCACGGTTGTCGATGCGGAGCCGGCAGCACATGCTGCGGGCATCCTCGGGGTTCATGTCGGAGTTGACGAAATTGGAGAAGTACGGAACGCCGTATTTCGCCGTCATCTCCCACAGGCCGCTGAGGTTCGGATCGTCCCAGTGGAAGTCCTTGGTGACGCTGTAGGTGGGGATGGGAAACGTGAACACCCTGCCCTTGGCATCCCCCTCGGCCATGACCTCCAGAAAGGCCCGGTTGAAGAGATTCATCTCCTCCTGGAAGTCGCCGTAGGTCTCCTTCTTCAGCTTTCCGCCGATCATGACATTCCGGTCGCGGTAATACTTGGGGATGATGACGTCCAGGGAGACATTGGTGAAGGGCGTCTGGAACCCCACCCGCGTCGGCACATTGATGTTGAAGATGAACTCCTGCAGCGCCTGCTTGATTTCCGGGTACGCCAGTTTGTCGTAGCGGATGAAGGGCGCCAGCAGCGTATCGAAATTGGAAAAGGCCTGGGCGCCGGCCGCCTCGCCCTGCAGGGTATAGAAGAAATTCACCACCTGGCCCAATGCGCTGCGCAGGTGATTGGCCGGGCGGCTCTCCACCTTGCCGGAGACGCCGCGGAAGCCCTCGGTGAGGAGGTCGAAGAGATCCCAGCCCACGCAGTAAACCGAGAGCAGACTCAGGTCGTGGATGTGGAAATCGCCGTCCATGTGGGCCTTGCGGATTTCGGGGGAGTAGACCTCGTTGAGCCAGTAGACCTTGCTGACCTCCGAGGAGATGTAGTTGTTGAGACCCTGGAGAGAATAATCCATATTGCTGTTTTCATTTATCTTCCAGTCCTTCTTGTGCAGATACTGGTCGACCAGATCCACTTCCATGCTGTTGGCGATTTCACGCAGGCGTGCATGCTGCTCGCGGTAGATGATATAGGCCTTGGCCGTCTTGCGGTAGGGGGAATCGAGCAAGACCTCTTCGACGATGTCCTGGATTTCCTCGACCGTCATGATCTGGCTGTCTTTGAGCCTCTCCGCGAGGTTCAGGACGCGAATGGTGAGCTTCCGGGCGATGGCGGCGTCGAACTCGCCCGTAGCCGCCCCCGCCTTGGCGATGGCGCCGGTGATCTTTTCCGCGTTGAATTTGACTAAGCGCCCGTCCCGCTTGCGGATTTTGACATGCATGAGGCTGCTTCCCTCCCTTTTCTCGTTGAAATCTCGTCTCAAGTATCCGGTTGAAACCCCTACATATTGGGGTAGGGTACACCTATACCACTACATATTGAGACTTTCAAGAAAAATTCTGCAGAAAGATCTCGAAAAGCGGAAGAAAGGCTCCTCCGCTTGCATTTTCCCCTCGCACAGGCTATGGCTCTCGGGCATGGAAGGACGGCAGCTCCACAGGCCCCGGACGGCGGCGGATGTTCGTGATGTCCTGAAGATGGCTATCAAAGGCTTCCTCGCGGAAGACGAGGCGCTCCGTCTCTACGAACTGGCCCGGGAAGCCTCTCTGCTGGGCCCTTGCCTCGAAATCGGCAGCTACTGTGGAAAGTCGACGGCCTTCCTCGGTCTCGGCTGCAGGGACTCCGGGGGCCGCCTGTACTCCATCGACCACCACCGGGGTTCCGAGGAACAGCAGCCGGGACAGGCGTATTTCGATCCTGAGCTCTTCGAGAGCAGAAAGAACCGCATCGATACCCTTCCCTTTCTCCTCCGAACGATCAAGATCCTCGACCTTACCGACACGGTGCTCCCTCTTGTCGGACGTTCCGAAGACATCGCCTCTTTCTGGAAGAAACCGCTGTCCCTGGTCTTCATCGACGGCAGCCATAGCTTTGCAGCCGCCCTCGCCGATTACGACGGCTGGGCCTCCCGTCTGCTTCCGGGAGGATATCTCCTCATTCACGACATTTTTCTCGACCCCTTGAAGGGCGGCCAGGCGCCCCGTTGCATCTACGAGATGGCCCTCGCCTCCGGATTGTTTCAGGCACGCCCGATGGTGAATACCCTCGGCATCCTCCAGCGGAGTCTGCCGGGAGGAATTTCTGAGACAACAGGCCGTGGGAAGCCCGCCACCGGCATCGCGTAAGGAAGAAGAGGACCGCACCCACGGCGCGGAGGCGGGGGCCTATCGCGCTGCTGAGGATTCGGGAACGATCAACAGGAAGTTGCCGGAGATTGGATAGAAACGTGAGGGGAGAGGCCTGAGGCCCCTCCCCTCGCATCATCCGCGGTCGGGCGGACATCGGACACCGTACGGCCGCACGGCCGGCGATTCACAAACCCGGCCCGCCGTATGATCGATCCTGCCGGAATGGCAGCGGCCTCAGGCCGTCTTGAGTTGTTTCACCACATCGATCACCGTACCGTCGCGGTATTCGACAACTGCGACGATGCGGTCTTCGAATCGCGGCTTCTCCCAGGGGCCGACGATCTTGTCGGCCATTTTCTTCAGATCCCCGACGGGCACAAGGGGCAGATTCGTGCCCTTCAGGCGTTCCACCAGATCCTGTCTCAACGGATTGACGGCGACGCCGCCTTCCGTCACCAGGACGTCGATCGTCTCCCCGGGCGTTGTCGCCGTCGTGACCCGGTCCACGACGCTGGGGTATTTCTTGCTCGCGAGTTTGGTCACGACAATGGCCAGTTTCGCGCCGGCCGCCGTATCGTTGTGCCCTCCGGATCCGCCCATGAGAACACCGTTCGAGCCGGTGGTGACGTTGGCATTGAAATCGGTGTCGATTTCCGTAGCTCCGAGAATCATGACGTCGAGATTGTTGACGACGGACCCCTTGTTGTGGGGGTTGCCGTACATGCCGATGGACATCCGCTGGTGGCGTTTGTCGCTCCGGAAGGATTCGACGGCCTTCAGATCAAAGCACTGCGCGTCGAACAGCGTCCGGAAGAGCCCCTCTTCCAGCATGCCGACGATGTAGGCGGTGATGCCCCCCGAGGCGAAGCTCCCACGGATGGAATTCTTTTTCATCAGATCCCGGACGTAGGCCGCGACGGCCAGCGACGTCCCGCCCGCACCGGTCTGGAAGGAGAACCCGTTCTTCAGCAGCCCGGACGCCTCGATGACGCCGGCCGCCATCGAGGCGATCTTCAATCCCACCGGATCTTCCGTAACCTTGGTGGTCCCCGATTCGATGCCCCGGGCATCGCCGATGCTGTCGACGGCGACGACGTAGTCGACCAGCTGCTGATTGATCTCGATCGGGCATGCGGGATACTCGACGAGGCAATCCGTCACGGCCACGGTACGCCGGGCGTACCGGACATCGACATGGGAATACCCCATGACGCCGAAGGCGGACTTGCCCTCCACGCCGTTCATGTTTCCGTACTCGTCGCAGGCGGAAGCGGCGATGAAGGCCACATCGATCTCGAGGTCCCCTTCGACGATGGCACGCACCCTCCCCCCATGACTGTGCATGATCACGGGATACTTCAGAAGGCCGGCGGACACGGCCTTGGCCACCGGTCCGGACAGGTAGTTCGTGTAGATCGCCGTCACGACGCCGTTCTTGATATGCTCCACGAGCGGGGCGTGAACGGGAAAGATCCCGGTCATGGCGACCTTCAGGCTTCTCAATCCCATCCGGGCCGCCTCATCCAGCACCATGTTCAGGACGCCGTCGCCGTTGCGCAGACAGTGGTGAAAAGAGATCGTCATGCCGTCCGACAGCCCGCAGGCCAGGATCGCCTCGCGGATCGAACCCAGCAGTTTGTGCTCGCCCGGCCCGACGGGTACAACCCGTGTAGGGATCCAGGTGGTGCAGCGCTCCTGCACCTCGGTGCCCGCAAAGGGCTTCACCCTCCCGTATCCTTCGATATACGATGGAATCTCCCGTCCGATCGAATTCTTCATGGTACCGTTCACCTCATTTCTCAATCTTGCCGACCCGCGACAGCCCCGTTTACAGCCGAGAGGGTGTCACGTGTCGATTTTTGTTGCTGAATATAGATAGGGGCAGGCAACCTGTCAAGACATGACACGACCGCCGCTGAAATTCATGCCTTGACGGGCGCCCTCTTTCCGGCTAACAAGCTCGTTCGTCGGCCGACAGTTCTCCGGGCGACCGTTCGGCTACCGGGGAAAAGGCCGCCGTTTCACCGAGGAACGGAAGATTTTCGCGACCCCAGGAGGAACCCCATGTCCGCAAAGCAATGGAATCAGCCGCCCGCCGTGCAGATCGACCCGCAGAAGACCTATCGGGTCTCGATTGGAACCAACCGGGGAACCATTGAATTGGATCTCTATCCCAAGCACGCGCCCCGTACAGTCAACAATTTCATCTTCCTCGCCAGGGAGGGATTCTACGATGGCGTCACATTTCACCGCGTCATCGCCGATTTCGTCATTCAGGGCGGCGATCCGACCGGCACGGGGCGCGGCGGCCCCGGGTACGAATTCGACGACGAGCTGGTGGGGAACCCCCTCATTCATGAAAAAGGCGCGATTTCCATGGCCAACGCCGGTCCGAACACGAACGGAAGCCAGTTCTTTATCACCCTCTCCCCCCAGCCGCATCTGAACGGCCGACACACGGTCTTCGGCAAGGTAATCGAGGGAAGCGACGTCGTAGATGCCATCCGGCAGGGAGATCGGATGGAAAAAGTCACGGTCACGGAACTGCAGGAGGGCTGAAGCCCGGTACTGACACCGGTTTCCTGCCCGCGCTGCGCCAGCGCGGCAGCCATGGAGGCCATCCGGATGATGGGAGACGATATCAAGAAAAGCATCCGTGCCGTCGTGGGGCCGGAAAATGTGCTCGATTCCGATCTCGACCGCTTCGGCTACTCCTATGACGCGTCCTTCGTGCCGCTCCTCCCCGCCAGCAAGCCCGACCTCGTCGTCCGTCCGCTGACGACGGAGGAAGTCTCGAAGGTGATGGCCATTGCGCACGAGCAGGTCATCCCCGTCACGCCGCGGGGCGCCGCAAGCGGCCGCACCGGCGGCAGCATTCCTCTTCAAGGAGGTATTTCGCTCTCGCTGGACCGCATGACGCGGATCGTCGAACTGGACGAGAAGAACATGACGGTGACGGCCGAGTCCGGCGTGCGCACGATCGACCTTTACAACTTCTGCGCCGCCCGGGGCCTCTTCTATCCTCCCGACCCGGCCAGCTGGAAGTTCTCCACCATCGGCGGCAATGTCGCTGAAAATGCCGGCGGCATGCGGGCCGTCAAGTACGGCGTGACCCTCAACTACGTCATGGGCCTGGAGGTCGTCCTTGCGGACGGCAGGGTCCTGCAGACGGGCGGCAAGGCCGTCAAGAACGTCACCGGCTACAACCTGACGGGCCTTTTCACGGGCTCCGAGGGGACGCTGGGCATCATCACCAGGGCCCTCCTCCGGTTGATTCCGATGCCGAAGAGGCGCGGCACGCTGCAGATCATGTTCCGGTCCTTGGACGACGGCTGCGCGACGATCCACGCGATGCTGCAATCGGCCGTGGTTCCCGCCGCCGCCGAGATCATGGACAGCGTATGTCTCCAAGCCGTGGAGAGGCACCGGAAGCTCGATCTCGATCCCGGCGCCGCGGCCTGCGTCATCATCGAGATCGACGGTGACGCCGAGGAGGCGCTCGCCGCCCAGGCCAAGCGCATCGAGACCGTGGCCGGGACTTGCGGCGCAATCGCATTCCGCGTCGCGCGCTCGCAGGAGGAATCGGACGAGCTCTGGGCGATCCGGCGCGGCTTGAGCTCGGCCGTCGCCGCAATGGCGCCCAACCGGATCGGCGAGGACATCTCCGTTCCCCGGGATGCCTTCCCCGAGGTCGTGCGCCGCATCCGGTCGATTTCCGAGAGATTCCGTCTGCCGATTGCCGTCTACGGCCATGCCGGCGACGGCAATCTTCACCCCTCGGTCCTCTGCGACCTGGAGAATCCCGACGAGAAGCAACGGGCCCATCAGGCCGTCGACGAAATCTTCGCCGCCGCCCTGAGTGTCGGCGGGACCCTCTCCGGCGAGCACGGCATCGGCATCACCAAACGCCCCTACATTGTCCAGGCGCTCGGCGAAGCCGGCGTATCCGTCCTGAAGGCCGTGAAGAAGTCCCTCGATCCGAAGGGCATCCTGAATCCAGGCAAGATCTGGTGAAGGTCGTGAAGGAAACCCGGCATCCATGAGCCCGGACCGCGAAAAAAAGAACCTCCTGCTCGAAGCGAAGAAGAAGATCGTCGCCTGCGATCGTTGCGGCACCTGTCTGACGGTCTGCCCGCTCTTCGGGGCAAGAGACGTGGAGGCGTCGAGCGCACGGGGCAAGAATGCGATCGCACGGGCGCTCGCCGAGGGCGGGATCGAGGCTTCGCGTGACGCCCTCGCCGCCGTCAATTTCTGCCTCCTCTGCCGCGCCTGCGTGGAAAACTGCCCGAGCAAGGTCAAGACCGACGAGGCCATGATCGACGTCCGCCAGTACCTCGTGGAAAGGACCGGCAGCGCGAACCTCCGCTACAGGGCCGTCGGCGGCCTCTTGAAGAGCCGGGGAATGGTGAAGGCGGCCGCAGGCACCCTTGCGCTCCTGCGCAAGCTCGGCATCAGCCATGTCTTTCCTCACGGCATGGTCCCGGAAGAATACACCCGTGCCCACTTCCTGGCCGCCTTTGCGGGTCCGGCGGCCTTGGGACAAAAAGCGCCCGCTTCCGATGTTCCCGTCGGGACGGCAACCCGCGTCGCCTATTTCCACGGCTGCGGCATGCGCATGATGTTTCCCGAAGCCGCCGCGGAAACACTCCGCATCCTGAACACCCTGACGAGGCCCCTGCAGAAAGAAAATGTCTGCTGCGGCCTGCCCCATCTGGCCCACGGCCTGCGCTCCGAGTTTCTGGCGCTGGCCCGGAAGAACATCCGCGTCTTCGAAGAGGCCGATGTGGTCGTCAGTGACTGCGCAAGCTGCGGCGGCACGCTCAAGCATGTCGGATCCTATCTGGCCGACGATCCGGAGTGGAGAGACCGGGCGGACGCCTTCAGCCGCAAGGTCATGGACCTGACGGAGTATCTCGCGAAGGCCGGATACCGGCCTCGACAGAGGATGTCCGCCACCCTGACCTATCACGACCCCTGCCACCTCGTGCGGGGCCAGGGCATTCGGAAACAGCCCCGCGATCTCCTGAAGGCGGCGGGGAATTTCGTCGAGATGACCGAGGCGGACACATGCTGCGGCGGGGCCGGGTCGTTCCACATGGACTATCCCGCCATCGCAGAGAAGATTCTCGCCAAGAAGCGTGAGTACATCGAAAAAAGCGGTGCATCCGTCGTCGTAACGGGCTGCCCGGGCTGCCTCATCCAGTTGGCCAAGGCGGCCAAGGCCGCGGGCGGGAAGTTCAAGGCCATGCATATCAGCCAGGTGATTTGACGGACGCCCTGGGGCGGTCCCGGACATCGGCCGTCGATTTCATTAAAGAATTTGTCCGGAAAAGCCGATAGATATACCGGCGTCCCCATCAGCGGGACGTTATCAGGTGTCAGCCTGAACAGGTCGGCGCAACGAAAATCATGGCCAGAGGCATAGAAAAGAGGAAATTTCACAGACTCGACGTCCCGCTAGCGGTCTGCGTCGACGTTGAAAGCAGCGAGGACCTCCCTGCACGGGTTCCCTCGTTCCAGACCGAAAGCCGGAACATTTCACGGAACGGCATCTGCCTCGAAACCCGGTTTGTCGAAGTCGGCGGCGTCCATCTGCTCGCCGGCCCTCCCGGCGCCCGGGAAAATCGTCTGCACATGAAGATCTCCCTCTTCCCCGAAGAGCCGCCCTTCCTGGTCACCGGAGAGGTCTGCTGGTATGACGTGGACTGCGAGGTGGACGAGAACATCTATCGCCTGGGCGTCGAATTTCTCGACATCGCGGAACAGGGCAAGGGACAGCTCCTGCGGTTCCTGAAGATCCACAAGAACCGCGAAGGTTTCCTCTCCCTGGCCGCCGAGAAGCTCCTCCACTGCATCCGGCCGCAGAACAAGCCGGAAGGCCTGCAGGTCGTCCAGCGCGTATCCGGTCCCTTCTGAACGATTCGCGGTCCCGCTTCCCGCCGCATGGTTTTCCGTTCCTGCGTACATGCACGCCCTTCGGCATCGCCTACGGCCACGCGCCGGCCGGGTGTGTTCCTTTCAAGAATGGATTTCCCGCCTGAATCGTGGTACGCTGCCCAAACGGTCGCGTTCTTCAAAAATCCATCTTCATGAACCCTTGAAAGCTGCGTGAGGGTTGCCATGGGCGGCTCAGAGGAAACCCCGTTTTTCCAAAAGAAGGCGGGGTTTTGTGTTTCCGGGGTGCAGGGGCGTTCCTGCCGGTCGAAAAATCATCAACTCTGAAGAAAGGAGGAACATGCGATGATCAGAGTCATGATCGAAAGGCAATGCCAGCCGGGGAAAGAGGAGCAGATCAAGGATCTGTTGCTGGAATTGAGAATCGCGGGGGTACGTCAATACGGATACATCTCCGGCGAAACGCTGCGGGAAGCGGGTCATCCCTCGACCTTCATGGTCATCAGCACCTGGGTCTCCGTCGAGGACTGGACGAAATGGCAGACGGCGCGTCCGCGCATGCTGATCGCGGACATGATTGCCTCCCTGCTTACCGCCGAGGAGAAGATCCGCATATTCCAGGAAGTCCACGACATCTGATGAAGGGCGCACGGAGAGACGCCGGGCAACCGGCCGTGCGGGGAATGCAGTCCACCACAATACAGGAGAAGGAGGACAGGTTATGGCCGTTTACAAGATTGTGGAAATCGTCGGAACGAGTCCGAAGTCCTGGGAAGACGCCGCCGAGAAAGCCCTGGCGACTGCGGCAAAATCGCTGGAGGACCTCAGGGTCGCGGAGGTGGTGAGGCAGGACCTCACGATCGAGAAAGGGAAGGTAACCGCCTACAGGGTGCGGCTCAATCTCTCATTCAAGTATCGCGAGTAGCCGGGGCATCCGCCTCGCTGTCCCGGAATACGTTTCTTGTGCCGAGGGGCTTCCCGAGAAGCCCCTTCTTTTTCCGTCTCGAAGCCGCAGACTTCCGGCGACGGGAATTGGACAACCGGGCCTTTCCGCGAACGACGCGGTTGCAGCCGCAATTCTGCTTGCCATGACGTTCGGAAGGGATTAGTCTCGATGCAAGGCGCGGAAGATCTCCGGCGGAAGATCTCCGAAAGATGCGCCGCCTGAAGGACAAGCACGATGAACGAACAAAACGATGGCCCGTCCTATGGTACCGGCGAAGAAATCGCCCACAGCGTCACCCACGGGATCGGGGTTGTTCTGGGCATCGCCGGACTGGTTGTCCTGACCGCATACGGGGCCCGTTACGGCGAAATCCGGCACATCGTGAGCGGCAGCGTCTTCGGCGCCATGCTGGTCATCCTGTACTCCGCATCCACCCTCTACCACGGCCTCCGCCATCCCCGGGCCAAGCAGATCCTCCGCGTCTGCGATCACTGCTCCATCTATCTTCTGATCGCCGGGACCTACACGCCCTTCACGCTGGTATGCCTGCAGGGCGTCTGGGGCTGGTCCCTTTTCAGTCTCGTCTGGGGCTTGACGGCGCTGGGGATCGCGCTCCAGTTCACGCCGCTCCGGAGGATCAAGGCGGTCCGGGTGGTCCTGTACCTCACGATGGGATGGGCGGCCGTTGTTGCCTTCAAACCGCTGATCGCCTCCGTGCCGACGAAAGTCCTGGTCCTTCTGGTCGCGGGGGGCCTCGCCTACACCTCCGGGGTCGTCTTCTATCTCTGGCGAAGGCTTCCCTACCATCACGCCATCTGGCATGTCTTCGTCCTCGCCGGAAGCATCCTCCATTTCCTGGCGGTGTTCTTTTCCTTCCCCTCCTCGGGGGTGTAAGGCCCCCCGAGGGGGTGTAAGGCCCCCCGAGGGGGTGTAAGGCCCCCCGACGCGGCGTGACCGTCGTGAGCTTTCCCTGGACGGTCAGGCGGCGTGCGCCGCCTCTTGCAGCGTCGGGCGGTCCGATTTTGCGTTGTGCGTCCAGTACCAGGAGACGGAGCCGCTGCCCTCGGCCGTCTTGATGAAGCCGGAACGGATGAAGGAAGCGATCGTCCGGTCGATGATGGGCCTCTCGGCGCCCGTCGCCTTTTCCAGGCGCTCGCAGAGCACGCCGGCGGCGTCGACGCCGCCCTGCAGGAGGCTTCGGGGGATCTCTCCAAGGGACTCGATCAGATCTCCCGCGAGGACCTTGTACACGAAGGCCATGCGGAAATGGCCCTCGACCTGCATATCGAGCGCCGGGCCGTTCGTTCCCTCCCGGTACCCCTTCACCATCGACTGCCACGCCCCGTCCACTTCCCGGTCGAACGCGGCCACGAAGGCCTCGATCTCCTGCGGGGCAAGGGCGGACGTCCTGACGATGGCGCTGTTGGCGTCGTAGCGCGTCCAGTCGTCCGTGAGGATCTGCAGGTCGTACCGGCCGACCTCTTCCCGCACGGTGGTGCCGGGAAAGGGCGCGAGGAAATGGTATCCGTAGAGTGCGCCGAGACCGGCCGCGAACTCCCGGGTCTGGCGAAGGGTCTCCGCCGTTTCCCCGGGGAGCCCCACCATGAAGGACGTATGGCAGACGATCCCCGCCTGCCTGCAGAGATCGACGGCCCTCCGCACCATCTCCAGGGTGATCCCCTTGCGGATGCGCTTGAGCATCTCCGGGTTCCCCGTCTCGACGCCGAAGCTCACGCTGTCGCAACCGGTTTCCCGCATGATCCTGAGCGTCTCCAGATCGACGGTGTTTGCGCGCGCAAAGGCGCTCCAGGTGAATTTCAGTCCGCGACGGCGGATCTCCTCGCAGACGGCCCGCACCTTCCCGCCATCGGAGACGAACAGGTCGTCGGCGACGTTGATCCGGGTCAGTCCATAAGAGAGGATGTCCTCGATCTCGTCGACGACTCGCTCCGCCCTCCTCGTCCGCACCTTCTTCCCCACCATCCGGCGCCCGACGCAGAAGATGCACGAATAGGGGCAGCCCCGTCCCGTGACGATGCTGATCGGATACCCCAGGGCCTGATAGCGCGAAAGCGGCAGAAGGTGCCGCGCGGGCAGCGGCAGCCGATCGAGGTCCTCGATGAAGCCCCGCGGGGCCGTCTTGACGATGCGGCCGTCTTCGCGGAAGGCGATGCCGGAGATTTCACGCCAGCGGCGGCGGTCTCCGAGGCGCGGCGTCAGTTCCCCGATCGTTTCCTCCCCTTCTCCGATCACGACCAGATCGACGCCCGGATAGCCCGCGAGGACGTTTTCCGCGTCGAAGGAAACGTGCGGGCCTCCCATCATCGTGATGACTCCGGGATGGTGGCGCTTGGCCGTGCAGACGATCTCCGCAGCCCCGGGGAAATTCAGCGTCACCGATCCGGCGCCGACGACGTCCGGACGGAACCGGTCGAGCTCCGCGAGGAATTTCTCTGGCGTATAGCGGGAGACGATGTAGTCCAGGAGGCGGACCTCCGCTCCGGCGGCCTCGAAGGCGGCCGCCACGTAGGTGAGGCCGAGCGGCGGCGCAGGACATTCCTCCAGAGGGTAAGGCGGAGCGACGATGGCGACTTTCATGGTTCGCTTCAGTCTCCTTTGCGGGGAAAGAGCAGAGAACGCAGCCATCCCGGGACCGTATTGTCCTTCAGGAAGGCCCGGTCGATCTGCGCGAATTGCTCCCGGAGGGCGCCGGGATCGGCAAGCCACTGCGCGCGGGTCCTGACCGGCCGGTTGCGGTCCAGCTCCTTCGTCACGACGGCCGGATTCCCCGCGGCGACGGTATTGGGCGGAATATCCCGGACGACGACGGAACCCGCCCCGACGATGCTGTTGTCCCCGATGGTGACGCCCTTGCAGACGATGGCGCCGTCCCCGATCCAGACGTTGTCTCCGATCCTCACCGGTTCCGTCCGCCCCACCGATTCACTGCGGTCGTACAGGCCGTGCCAGTCCGCGTCCGTGACAAAAGCCCCGTGCGCCAGCATGCAGCTGTGGCCGATGAAGATGTCCGTGGCGGCGCTGATGCGAACGCCGGGGCAGACGAGGGCGTAGTCGCCGATGACGATGCGGCCCCCTCCCGCAAAGGTCGACCAGACCGTGAAGCGGACCTTCCGGTCCGGCGTCGCGATGACGTTGGTGTACCTGCCGAGGACGACCGGGCCGCCGAAGACCTCGACGTGCCAGGGTTTGAAGAACAGCGCCCCCTCCCCCATCTTCTCGAATTGCGGACGGAGGAAGTGGTCGGCGTACCATCGCTCGAACCCCATGTAGAGGCGCTTGACGAAGTAGGGTCGGTGGTCCCGTTTCAAGATCTGTCTCCCCTTCGGGCTCTTCGGCGGAAACGGCCGCGGCTGGATTCTATGGCATCCCTGCGACCATGGATGTGCGGATTACCGCCTCCAGGATTCATGGCGGAACAGCCGTCCCGCCGGCGTCAGATCGTACAGCGTGTCGTAGGCCAGGAGAACCGCCGCCGCCGTCCAGGACGTCCGTTCTTCCGGCCAGATCACGCCGTCCGGAACCGTCACGCCCATCCAATAGCGTCCCTGATCGTCCTTCTTGTTCAGGATCCAGTTGAAGAGAATCCGTGCCTGCTCGAAGCGCCCGCATGCGGCGAGCGCCATGACGAGTTCGGACGTCTCGGCGAGCGTCACCCAGGGCTGATCGGAGACGCAGCGGACCCCCCAGTCGGGGATGACGAATTTTTCCCAGGATCGATCGATCCGCCGCCGCGCCTCGGCCCCGGTCACGGCGCCGCAGAGGATCGGGTAGTACCAGTCCATGGAAAAACGCGACTTGATCATGTTGAAGAGACTGGGTTTCATGCGGATCGCCTCCCCGAGCCGGCGCAGCGCCTCTCCCCAGGCGGGCTTTCGCTTTCCCAGGACGGCCGCCGCGGCCAGGGCGCATCGGAGACTCATGAAGACGGAGCTCGAACCGGTCAGGAGCGCCATCGGGTCCACGGCCCCGTCGGGGTTCTTCGCCCAGTAGATTTCGCCCGCCCGCGCCTGCAGGCTGACGGCGAAATCGACGCCGGCCTTGACGGTCGGCCACAGCCGCCTGAGGAAGGCCCTGTCGCCGGTCACGAGATAATGATGAAAGACCCCGACGGCGACGTAGGAAGAGAAATTCGTCTCCCGCGTCCGGTCCTCGGGAACGCCGTCGCGCATGGACGACCACCAGCTCCCGTCGTCCAGCTGGGTCGCCGCCATCCACGCGTAGGCGCGCTCCGCATCGCCGATGCGGCCTGCCACGGAAAGTCCCATCGCGCTCTCCACGTGGTCCCAGGGATCTGTCTTTCCTCCCGGCGACCAGGGGATTTCGCCGTTTTCCTTCTGGACGGCCGCGATGAAGGCGGCCATCTCCTCGATGTCGACGGGGGCTCCGGCAGCGCTGGGCGAGACTCTGGGATCCATTCTAGTTTCCCTTCCGCAGATAGAATACGATGCTCTTCCCGAGCAGGGGATTCAGCAATCGGTCCAGAAGCGCCACGGAACGCGGCTTCGCCAGGATGTCCCATTCCAGGAATTTCCTGTAGACGCGGACTGCAAGAGCTCTCTCATTCTTATGCCCCACGAGGCACCTGAGCCACCAGTAAGGGGCATGCAGGGCATGCCGGTACCGCACCTGGCGGCAGCTCGCTCCCGCCTGCCGAAGCAGGTCCTGCAGTTCCCCTTTCCTCCAGATGCGGACGTGACCGCCGGGCTCCCGGTGGTAGTCCTCCGAGATCGCCCAGCACAGGCGTTCCGGCCAGTACCGCGGAACGCTCACGGCAAGGTCGCGTCCTGTCTTGAGGACGCGCACGAGTTCCGCCACGGCCTCGCGGCCGTCGGTCAGGTGCTCCAGGACTTCCGAGCAGACCACGGCGTCGAAGGTCCCGTCCGGAAAAGGCAGTCTCCCGATGTCGGCTTTCGCCAGGAGCCACCGGCCGTTCCCGTCGCCGTTGAAGGCGGCGAGGTTTTCCGCTGCCTTCGCCAGGTCGCCTGCGCTCCGGTCGATTCCCACGACCCGCGCCCCGCGGGAAACCAGGGCCTCCACAAGGTGCCGTCCCGTTCCGCAGCCGGCATCGAGGATCACCTCTCCGGGCCGGACGCCGATCCGGTCGAATTCAATGGTGAGCATAGATGGCTTCCCGGTAGGCCTCCACCGTCTTCTCCGCCGCGTGCCGCCAGGTCAGCGACCGACCCACGCGTTCCCTTCCCGCTTCTCCGAGGCGGGCTCTTTCCCCGGGCGAATCGAGCAGGCGCCGGATGGCTTCCGCAAGCGCGCCCGCGTCGGCTGGGGGCACGAGGATGCCGGCATCGCCGACCACTTCGGGCAGAGCGCCTCCCCGGGTGCTGATGACGGGCACCCCGCAGGCCATCGCCTCCCCTGCCGGCATTCCGAAGCCCTCGTACAGGGAAGGGACCACCGCCACGGTCGCCTGCGCATACTGACCGGCGAAGGCCTCGTAGGGAATCCGCCCCGTGAAGGAGACGATGTCGTCGATGCCCAATTCCGCAATCTTCTTCTCCACATCGCCGTTCTTCTTCGGCCGCCCGATCACAACGAGCTCCACCTTTCTCCTCCGGCGGACGGTGGCGACCGCTTCCAGGAGGTAGGAAAGGCCCTTGAGCGGGATATCGGCGCTGTTGGTCACGAGCAGGCGGTGCGGGTGCCGGGGAACTCCCGGCAACGGATAGAAGAATTCCGTGTTGATCCCGTTCGGGACGACGCGGAAGCGCTGCAGCGGCAGCCCGAACTCCCGGCTGATGTCGCGTTTCGAGCATTCCGAAACCGTAATCAGATGGGAGAGCCCCCGGATGACGCGCCGCTGCATCCCGATGAAGGAGTACCAGCGCCGCACCTTCAGCCGCTTCTTCCACGTGTCCGCAGCGGCCAGTTCCGTTGCCCGGTCCACGGTGATGGGATGGTGGACGGTGGCCACCACGGGAAAACCCATGCGCTTCAGTCCCCAGAGACCGTACGAGAGGCACTGGTTGTCGTGCACGATGTCGTAACGCGGCCGGCGCCTGCGGAAGTAGCGCCAGGCGCGTACGCCGAAGGTCAGCGGCTCCGGGAATCCCCCGAGGCACATGCTGAGGAATTCGAAGGCGTTGACCGGCGACAGCAGGGCTCGCCGCTCCTCCGGTTTGAAGAGGTGGTCGGGGTTGTAGAGGTCGAGGCTGGGCAGCTTGTGGAGAGGGATTCCCCCGTCGAGCACGGGGTACGGCGGACCGGACAGGACATCCACCCCATGACCCAGTTCGCGGAGCGCCTTGCTCAGGTACTTAACGTAGACCCCCTGTCCGCCCGAGGCGGGATTGCCGCGGTAGGTGAGCAGGCAGATGTTCAGGGAATTCCGGGGGTGCTTCTCACCGGGATCGTCCGCATCAACGGTCATGCCGAGGCTCGTTTCACGAGGGCTTCCGAATTCTTCCACATGCCGGCGATCTCATCGCCCGACATCCCCGCACCGCGCGCGATCTTCATGACCCGGTCCCTGGGCATCAGGTCTCCGGGCGCGTGACTGTCCGTGTTCAGCAGCAGGGGCGCCCCGGCCGCACGGGCCAGCTTCAGTACGTGGCCGTTGGTGTAGCTGTGCCCCCCGCGCGTCGTGATTTCCAGGAAGATGCGGCGGGCGGCCGCGGCGGCGGCCTCTTCTTCCGTCAGAAGACCGGGGTGCGCCAGGATATCGATATCCGCCTGAAGGGCGGCGGCATTCGTGCCGGGCGGAACAGGCTCCACGATGGTTTCGCCGTGCACGACGACGACGGCGGCGCCCATCGCCCGGGCCTGACGCGCGAGCGCGGCAATATCCCCCGGCGGGACATGGGTGAGTTCGATGCCCGGCAGCACCGGCATCCGGTAGGCGGCCGCGAGCTTCGGGCAGACCTTGACGAGCCTGGGAAGAATGAAGTCGACGTTGGATTCGTCGCCGTGATCGGTGATGGCAAGGGCCCGGTAGCCGGCGGCTACCGCCCGGCTGACCAGTTCGGAGGGAATCAATTCACCGTCGCTGAACAGGGAGTGTGTGTGCAGATCGATCATGATCGCTGTCGCTTCCTCCGTCGCATCGGGAGGCGCGGTCTGTCAAACGGGATGATTTTGCGGCAGATCTAACAGATTCGTGACTGCAGGTCAACCGGCAATACCCTGCGCCAAAATCTTCTGTGATACATTCTTCTTGACGCACAAGAAACGTCTCGGTATCCTTCGACCACGCAAAAGTAAGTTCTTATCTTATCAGTCAACATCGTTTATCAGACGATCGGATTGAAGTTCAAGGAACGCATCATCGATCCCGCGGTTCAGGAAGCCGGCAAGGCCGTGACCGCGAAGGATACGGCGGAAGAGCTGATCACGAAGAGGCCCGCGGTCAGCAATGCCATGAAACATAACCTGACCGACAGGTCGATAACGCATCATATCGCGGTTGAGGCCTTCTCCAGCGTCGGCTTCAGTTTCTCGAAAGTCTTCCTGGAGGCCATCGAATCGAAACAGACCGTGGAACAGCTCGCCCTGAAGGTGAAACGGGATCTGGAAAGAATCAAGATCGAAACGGAACAGAAGATCAAGGCGACCAAGGCCGAGGCGGAATCGCTGAAAATACAAAGCCTGAAAATCCGAAGAAAGGACGGAGGATCGCTATGAATCATTTGAACGACTGGGTGGCAGCATCCGCTTGGAAGAGTTTAGGGATTTCCGTCCTCATCCTGTCGGCGGCCTTTGCTTGCGGATTTGTCCTTCACAGGATTCTTTTCGGCATTCTAGGACGGATTGCCCAGAAAACCTCCTGGGGTGAGAAGACCCTTACTTACACACGGAAACCCAGCCGCATCCTGTTTCCTCTGCTGATCATCAACCTGGTTGCGCCTGTTCTCGATCTTCCTGAGCGTCCGCTGAGCTTTCTGAATCACATCCTCACCATTCTCTTCATCGGTTCACTCGCCTACCTCTTCGTCAGTATGATCCACCTTCTCCGGGATTTCCTGCTCTCCCGCCACGACATACAAGCCGCAGACAATCTTCGGGCACGCAAGATTTACACCCAGGTCCATGTGTTGGAAAAAGTGCTGCTCACCATCGTGGTCGTTGTTTCCATTTCCTTTATCCTGATGACCTTTGACAGCATTCGCCAAATCGGTGTCAGCTTGCTGGCCTCCGCGGGTATTGCCGGGATCATTATCGGCATTGCGGCCCAAAAAAGCATCGGGACGCTGCTGGCGGGCATTCAGGTCGCACTGACCCAACCCATCCGCCTGGATGACGTGGTGATCGTCGAGGGTGAATGGGGTCGGATTGAAGAGATTACGCTGACGTATGTGGTCGTGCGTATTTGGGACTTGCGACGGCTCGTCCTTCCGATTACGTACTTCATTGAAAAACCCTTCCAAAACTGGACGCGCTCCTCCTCGGAACTTCTCGGCACGGTGTTCATTCACACGGATTACACCGTGCCGGTGGATGCCGTGCGCCGGGAACTGGAACGCATCGTAAAGCCGCATCCTCTGTGGGATGGAAAGGTTTGCGCGGTGCATGTCACCGACTGCAAGCCGTGGACCCTGGAAACCCGCCTGCTTGTGAGCACCCGCTCTTCGGGGGACGGTTGGGAATTGCGCTGCCATGTGCGTGAAAAAATGGTGGCGTTTCTGCAAAAGAACTATCCCGGCAGCCTCCCCAAGATACGGGCGGAACTGGGCGGCCCGACGGTCCCGGAAAAGGAAATAGGAGTCAGCCCTTGAGGAGGTCCAGCAAGTTCCGCGGCCTCAAAGGAAAGGCAGGGTGTGAGAAGTGAAAAGGTTTCTGATGTTCAGTTTGCCGATTCTGCTCATCATCTCCGTCATATTCGCCGTTTTCGGTTTCCTGCAGGCACGCTCCGTTCAGGAGCGGCTCATCGACGAGGTCAAGCGCAGGGCAAGGGCCGTGGCCGAGAGCATGGAGCTTTCCGCCGGCCAGATCCTGTCGACAAGGGATTTTCGAAGAGCCCAGCGCCTGATCGACAAATTCGAAACCCGCGAGCGTTTGCAGGGGTGCGTCCTGTACGACGCGGACGGAAAGCTCTTCGTCATCACGAAGCGATTCTCGGAATGGAAGGACAACAAGAGGCCCTACCTCCGGCAGGTCATCGAAACAAAGAGCCCCCGGGGCGAGCTGGCAAAAGTCGGGGAACATACCGTGTACAGCTACGCCTATCCCGTTCTGGACGATGACGGTGAAATCCTCGGCCTTGTCGAGGTCATCTACGATACGGCTTACATATTTACACGCCTGTCGGAGCTCTGGAAACGGATCAGCGTCACCCTGATCGTCCTGATCCTGTCCATCATGCTCGTCTCTCTGCTGACACTTCGTCAGTTTTTCGTGGTCCCGGTCCAGCGCCTGACGGAATGGTTCAAACACTTTCAAAAAGGAGACACCGATGCAAAACCTCCCATCCGCGATACGGGAGAGTTGGGCAAGCTCGCCGAGGAGGTGGAGCAGGTGGCCCTGAGCCTGCGCATCGCCCGCCGGTCCATCATCGAAAACGCCCAGGAACGCATCGGGAAGGAGGATCTTTGGACGGAAAAGCGCCTCCGGGATCTGGTCATCGCAAGAATTGGAGAAAACGCCTTCTTCGTCGTCTCCAACCGGGAACCGTACCTCCATGTTTTTGACGCGGAGAGGAACGAGACCCGGGTCATGTTCCCGGCCAGCGGGGTGGTGACGGCGATCGACCCCATTCTGCGGGCCTGCGGGGGGACCTGGGTGGCCCACGGCAGCGGCAACGCCGACCGGCGGTTCGTCAACTCCCGGGACAAGCTCGGCGCTCCGCCCGGGGATGAACGGTACATCCTGAAGAGGGTCTGGCTGACCAAGGGGGAAGAAGAGGGATACTATTACGGATTTGCCAACGAAGGGCTGTGGCCCCTGTGCCACGTCACCCACACGCGGCCGATTTTCCGGGAAGATGACTGGCAGATGTACCGAAAAGTCAACGAGAAGTTCGCCGATGCCCTTCTCGAAGAGCTCCCGGCGGACAACCCTCTCGTCTTCATTCAAGATTACCACTTCACGCTGCTGCCGTTGATGATCAAGAAGAAACGCCCCGATGCGATCGTCGCCCTGTTCTGGCATATCCCCTGGCCCAATCCGGAGGTCTTTTCGATCTGCCCCTATCAGGAGGAGATTCTGGAAGGGATGCTCGGCTGCGACCTGATCGGCTTCCATGTCCAGAACCACTGCAACAACTTTCTGGACACGGCCAACCGCCTGATGGAATCCCGCGTCGATGCGGAAAAGTTCAGCGTCGTGAGGAGCGGCCGGGAGAGTCTTGTCCGGGCCTTTCCCATCAGCGTGGACATGAACGTTTTCGGGACGCCCTCGGAGAAGGTCCTGATGCAGAAGGAAAAAATCCGCGAGGAGTTGAATTTGGCCGATAAGGTTGTAGCGGTCAGCGTGGAGAGGATCGATTATACGAAAGGCATCGTCGAGAGGCTCATGGCCATTGATCGGTTCCTGGAGAAGTATCCGGAGTTCAGGAACCGGTTCGTTTTCATCCAGATCGCAGCGCCCAGCCGCACCCACATCAAGCGTTATCACGATCTCCTCGGGGAGATCGAAGAACTGATCGAACGGAAGAACTGGAAATATTCGGACGGTGACTGGAGCCCCATCGTGTACCTCAAGCGGCAGTTTACCCATGAGGAGATCAACCCGTACTACCAACTGGCCGACCTGTGCATCGTCAGTTCCCTCCACGACGGCATGAACCTCGTGGCCAAGGAGTTCATCGCCGCCAAGGCCGATCTGTCGGGAATCCTCCTCCTGAGCCGCTTCACCGGGGCGGCCCGGGAGTTGACCGATGCCGTGCAGATCAATCCCTATGCGATCGAGGAGTTCGCCGAGAGAATCAGGGACGCCATCGAAATGCCGGTCGAGGAAAAACAGCGCCGAATGGCGCGGATGAGGGAAATCGTCGGCAAGAACAATGTGTTTTTCTGGGCCGCGAACATCATCGAGGAGCTGACGGCAATGAAACAGGACAAGAGGGGATGAGCGCCGTGCCGCATCTTCTGGAGGCGTGGGAGGAACTGGAGACGGATCTGGCAAGGAGATTCCTCTACCTGTTTCTCGATTACGATGGAACCCTGTCGCCCATTGTCAGGGATCCCGGGAAGGCGGTCCTCTCCCTTTGCATGAAAAAGCGGTTGGCGCGGCTGTCCGCGGACGGCCGGTGCAGGATCGCCATCATCAGCGGAAGGTCCCTGGCGGATGTCCGAAACCGGGTCGGCATCGCCGGCATCGTTTACGGAGGCAATCACGGCCTGGAAGTGGAGGGACCGGATACGGCCTTCCGATACCCCGTGCCCGAAGCATCGCTCAGGGCCCTCGATGAAGTGCGGGAGAGGCTGGAGCGCACCCTTTCCCCTGTTTACGGGGCGTCTGTGGAGGACAAACACTCGACGCTGACCGTTCACTTCCGGAACGTGAAACGCGGGGAAATTTCCGCCGTGATGCATGCCGTTTCGGATGCGGTCCGACCGTTCCTCTCCAGGGAGGAGATCGTTTTGCGGGCAGGCAAGGAGGTCTGCGAAATAAGGCCGGCCGTCCAATGGGACAAAGGAAAAACGGTCCTGTGGCTCCTGGAGCGCTGCACCAACGCCGGGGGAGAAAGGCCATGGCCGGTCTGCATCGGCGACGACCAGACGGACGAAGACGCCTTCCTGGCGGTCAAGGACAGGGGCCTGACGGTGTTCGTGGGGAAGCCCGCGGGCACCGGGGCGCACTACCATCTCCGAAACATCGGGGATGTGGCTGAACTTCTCGGAAGACTCGCAAAGATCAGAAAGGTGTGACAGGATGGGAAAAACAGCAAGAGCGGCCGAACCCTTCCGGTTCTATACGCGCCTGCACCTGACGGAATTGACCGGCCTGAGGGCCAACAGCCTGGTCCAGTTTGTGCGCCAGTTGAAGTCCATTCCGGGCGGCAGCATCTACTACCATACCCATCGCTTTCTCCAACAGCACCAGCACCTCTCTCCAGAACCGCCCAACGATTTCGCCTACTGGGTTCAGGAAATTCTCGGCGAGGCGGAGCTGGGAGAACGCCTCGCCAGCATCGACATCATCCAGTTCTCGACCATCCGCAACCTCCGGGAAAGGATCATCGAGACCATCGAGGATTATCTTGCCCAGCATCCCGAGGCAGGGACACGCTTCTCCCGGGAAAGCGGGGAGTTCCACTTCAAAAAGGCCGTCAGTTTCATTTTACCCACGCGGTACGTCAGTTACGATCTCGGCGAGTTCATGGATACCCTGAAGCGGATCACGACGGACTCCATCTACTTTCATATCTTCGAGGCCAGACTCCGGCTCGAAAAGAAGACGAATGACTTTTCGAACTGGATCGAAACCGCCGTTGGCAACAGGGAGCTGGCCCTCGCCATTGCCCGGCTCGACCCCTATGTCTATACGCTCGAGGATTTGAGGCGTACCATCATTCACCTGGTCGGGAAGGAGATACGTTAACCATGGCGCAGATCGATGACTACATCCCGATCGTCGGGGAGTCCGTGGTGGAGGACCTGAGGCTCATCGCCTCCCGCCTGAAGGGAAAGAGGATACGGAATGTCAATTCCACAGCCGTGGGCGGCGGTGTGGCGGAAATTCTCAACCGGATGGTGCCACTTTGGCGGGAGCTGGAGTTGGACGTGCATTGGGATGTGATCAGGGGAGGCGAACAATTCTTCGAGGTGACGAAGAAATTCCACAATGCCCTGCACGGCGGACCGGTCGATATCGGCGAGAACGATTTTGAAATATTCATGGAGACGAGCCGGAAAAACATGGAGGAGATGGACATCTCCGGAGACGTCCTTCTCATTCACGATCCCCAGCCGATTGTCCTGGTGAAAAAGAGGGCGGACAACAAATGGATCTGGCGCTGCCATATCGACATGTCCAACCCCGAGCAGAAGGTCTGGAGATTTCTGAAGGATTTTGTCGTGCAGTACGATGCGGCCGTGTTTTCCGCGGCCTCCTTTTCCCGGAAGCTGCCCATCCGGCAGTTTCTCATTTCTCCATCCATCGATCCTCTCAGCGACAAGAACCGGGAGCTGCCCCGGGAGTTCATCGACAGTGTTCTGGAGAAGTACGGCATTCTCACGGACAAACCGCTCATGACCCAGATCTCCCGTTTCGACCGCCTGAAAGACCCCCTTGGCGTCATCGCGGCCTATCGTCTGGTGAAAAAATACATCGACTGCCGCCTCCTGCTGGCCGGCGGAACGGCGACGGATGATCCGGAGGGGCAGAGGGTCTTCGAAGAGGTGACGGAAGCAGCCCACAGGGACCCCGACATCAAGATCCTCTCCATGCCCCAGAACGATCTTGAGATCAACGCCCTGCAGAGAGCATCGACGGTAATTGTCCAGAAATCTCTGAAGGAGGGGTTCGGGCTGACCGTTTCGGAGGCCCTCTGGAAGGCGAAACCGGTCGTCGCCTCCAATGTCGGCGGCATTCCCTTGCAGATAAAAGACAAATATTCCGGATTGTTGTGCTACTCCCCAGAGGGGGCGGCCTTTGCCGTGAAACAGTTTCTCTCCAGCCCGGACTTTGCACGGAGAATCGGCGAGAACGGACGCCAACACGTCAAAAACAACTTCCTGATCACCCGGCATCTTCGGGATTACATGCTCCTGTTTCTCTCACTCTACCATGGGGAGAACATCGTCTATCTGTGAGAATATCGGGTGGGCATGCGGCGGCTTTCATGCCCTAATGCCGCTGCCCCGTGACTCATACTCCGGCCACGCAAAAGCAATTTCCTATCAATGGGACAGGCACGGCAGCGGGCTGTCGCGCAGCGGGCAGGGTTATTTCGAATTGCGGCGGCTGAAGGATCCCCAGGGTGGAAAAATCCCCGCCTCTCTTCGATTTCGGGCGTCCGGCAGCCCGATGCGTCTCGTCGGGAAACCGTATTTCAGGAAGAAGATCCGCCGTGAACGGACTCGGATCCCATGGTCTGCTTCGGCCACCAGACGCATCTCCGTCCGCCGTCGATTCCGAGGCGGCCGAAGATCTCCCGGATGCGGGCCCGGGCCTTGTCCTGGCAGTCGTCGGCCAACGACCGCCCACGGGCGTCGACCCCGACGACAAGCGGTCCCATCCGCTCCGCCTGCACAACCCAGATTGCCTCCGGGACGCCGAGCTCCAGCCAATGGACTTCCTCGACGAGCGCGACCCGCTTCGCATACACTGCGGCGCATCCTCCCGTGGCGACCAGATAGACCGACCCCTTCTCGCGCATCGCCGCCGTCGCCGCCCTGCCCATGTTTCCCTTGCCGATGGTGAACCGGACGTCCAGGCGCCGGATCAGCTCCGTCCCCAGCGCGCCGAAGCGGGAGCTTGACGTCGGACCGGCGGAAACGAAATGCCAGCCCTCTCCCTCCCGGCGTACAATGGGGCCGCAATGCCAGATGCAGCCCTCCTTCAGATCAAAGGGAAGGGTTTCACCCCGATCCAGCATCTCCAGCGCCCGGCGATGCCCCATGTCGCGCATGGTATGCATCCTGCCCGAGAGATACACCACGTCTCCGACGGAAAGCGCCCTCACCTGCGATTCGCTTGCCGGTATGGACAAGTTCCATTCTCTCATGACAGCACCTCATGGGTCAGATAGACGACGCGGCCGTCGGGAAAGATGCGCGCCGCCGCGTACCGGTTCGCCCAGCACTGGAAGCAGATGCCGACCGGCGCGACGGCCGTGTGGGTCCCGCAGATTTCGAGGTGGACGGCCAGGGCCGTGGTGTCGCCGCCCAGCCCCATGGGCCCGATCCCGGTATCGTTGACGGCCTCCAGAATCTTGCGCTCCAAGGATGCAAGGGAAGGATCCTTGTGCAGGGCGCCCACGGGGCTACGAAAGACGGCCTTCTTCGCCATGTGCAGGGCGATATCGCCCGTACCGCCCATACAGACGCCGATGATGTTCGGCGCACAGGCCTCTCCCTGCGCCATGAGAACGTTGTCCAGGACGCAGCGGATCAGGGCCTTCTCCATGTCCTCGCTGGTCACGACGAACGCCAGTGACGATTTCGCCTCCGCCCCGAAACCCTTCGGGACGGCGAGAATCTCGATCACATCGCTTCCCGGATCCACATCCCAGTACACATGGGGCATGCCCCAGCCCACGTTTGTCCCCGGGTTTTCCAGCGTCAGGGGGTGGATGACGTTCGGGCGAAGGGGAACGTCCTTCGTCGCCCTCTTCACGGCCTCGGCCAGCGGCGCCCGGATGTCCGTCAACAGTCCGGATTTCAACCCCCAGGAGACGAAGAAAAGCGGAACCCCCGTATCCTGGCAGATCCCCAGGTCATCCCGGCAGGCGACGTCGATGTTCTCCAGAATCGCCTGAAGCTGCGCCCTCGCTGTCACCGAGCGCTCGCGCTCCGCCGCCTCCCGGATCGCCGCCGTCACATCGGCGGGCAGGACCTTAGCCGACAGGCACAACAGCCTGTAGCCGACCTCCTCGAACAGCGTCGCGGTCTCCCGATCGTTCATCCCTTCCCTCCACCCCTTCCCCCGCGCAGGAACCCGTTCCTGACCGGTATCGAAGCATGAAGGCAGGCGGAACGCACGCAAGGAGGTCCCGCGAACCTTCCCAAGGCTAAAAAAAGGGACCATGCAGTCTGCATCGCCCCTTTCGCGTTGAAGATCCCGTCACTTCTTGATGACGAACTCGGCCGATGCCTCGACGCGGCGGTTCTGCTGCTTGCCTGCCTTGGTCTTGTTGTCCGCGATCGGCTTCGTCTCACCGAAGCCCTTCGCCGTCAGGCGCGCCGGATCGATGCCGTATTTCTTCACCAGCACGTTCTTGACCGCGTCGGCACGCTTCTGCGAGAGATTCATGTTGTACTTCAGGGCACCGACGTTGTCCGTATGACCCTCGATCGCGATCTTCAGCTCCGGGTGCCCCGCCATCACGTCAGCCAGTTTCTCGATGTCATCCCCGTACTCCGGCTTCACGATCGCCTTGTCCGTATCGAACTGCACGTTCAGGGTCACGCGCCCCTTCTCGACGATCTGTTTTTCCATCGCCGCCGCTTTCGGCGCCACCCGCGCCTCAGCCATCGGCGGAGGAGGCGGACATCCGTTCGCGTCCACCTTCACGCCCTTCTTCGTGTCCGGGCACTGGTCCAGATAATCCGGAACGCCGTCGAGGTCTGAATCCAGGGGACATCCGTTCGAATCCACCTTCACGCCCTTGGGCGTGTCGGGGCACTGGTCCAGGTAATCGTAAACCCCGTCCCCGTCCGTATCCAGGGGACATCCGTCCAGGTCCACTTTCACTCCCGCCGGTGTGTCGAGGCATTTGTCCAGATCGTTCGGAACCCCGTCGCCGTCCGTATCAAGCACGACCGGCGCAGCCGCCGCTTCCCGCACGACCGCTTTCTCCGCCATCGGCTTCGAGCCGCCGAAAAGGAACGTCAATCCGAACGTCCATTCGAGGTTGTTCTCGATGCTCGCAAAACCCAGAACATGCCGCAGATCCGTCCGCAGCGCCACATTGTCCGTCAAAAAGTACTTCAGCCCCACCCCGTAATCGCCGGCAAAATGCGTCGTGTCCGACTTCGGCGTGTTCCGGTAGTTCATCGTCTGACCGCCGAATCCCGCCGCCACGAAGGGTACCAGTTTCTTCTCAGGGGAAAAATGATACAAAGCCTCCAAGCGGTAATTGTAGACATCCGTGTAACGGTCCGGCGCAACCTCCGTGTACTTCGTGTCCACGTAGCCCAGATCCATCTCCACGCCGAAACGCTTCGTAAAATCGTAACCGAGCCGGACACCGTACGTGGGGCCGCTGTTCAGGTCCAGGTTCCCTTCGAACTTGTAAAGGCCGACGTAAGGAGAAATCGAGTACGCCCCCGGCCGCATCTCGCCGAAACCGTTCACCGCCGTGACGAGTATCCCGAAAACAATCAACGAACAGAATGTCTTCTTCATGCCGGACCTCCCGTCTTGTTCTCCAATGACATACAGATTTGTCCGAAGAAACAGCCCGCCGCGCCTGTCGATCCGCAAAGGATGATTCACTGTAACTCTCCGGCCGGCGATTGTCAATCTTGCGGAGGAGGAGAGGATGGGCCGGGACTCTTCAGCGGCCGGGCAGTGAAATCCACCGGTCCATCTCCTTCAGCCAGGTCTTTTCCCGGTGGTCGAAGGTCCGGAAGACAATGGAATCCCGGTAGAGATAGAGTGAATTTGTCCAGATGACCGGACGGTTCATATTGGGGTGTGGATGTTCAGCACGCGGCCCTCGTAGAGATTGACGTCGTGGCGAAAGCTCGCTCGCTGCGGTGAGAGGTGGAGATGGCCCAAAGATCGACTCAGGATACCGCAGACGGGCGTTCCTCAACAACCATCCCGACATCCGCCTCAGGCTGTTCAAGAATGCCCGGATGCAAGGCCCCCGACGTCCCGAGCCCTGAGGCGTACTGGAGGTACGTTGAAGGGCGAAGGACGAGGGAAACGCCGCAGACGGGCGTTCTTCAAACAGCCGTCCCGGTCAGCGCATGCAGACGCTCAGTACCTCCGGCAGGTCCGTCTCTCCCCGCAGGACCTTGACGATGCCGTCCTGGAGGAGCGTCTTCATGCCCTGGGACATCGACGCCCTGCGGAGGGCGAGCATCGGCTTGCGGCTGATGATCATGTGCTTGATCTCGTCCGTTGCCGTCAGGAGTTCGTAGACGCCCGACATGCCGCGGTATCCCGTGTTGTTGCATTCGCCGCAGCCGCGCGGCCGGAAGAGCGTAAAGCCGTCGTCGTGGACGACGCCGAGACTCGAAAAATGCTTCTCGTCGTAACTGCGGACGATGTCGTCGAACTCTTCCCTGCTCGGGTGATAGGCCTCCCGGCAATAGGGGCAGAGCCTGCGGACGAGCCGTTGGGCCAGGATGCACAGGAGTGAATCCGCGAAGGCGATGGGGTCGATTCCCATGTCCAGGAGGCGGACGATCGTCTCGGGCGCGTTGTTGGTATGCAAGGTGCTCATGACGAGATGCCCCGTCGTCGAAGCTTCGATCCCCATCTTGGCCGTCTCGTAATCCCTCATCTCGCCGACGAGGATGATGTCCGGATCGGACCGGAGGAATGCCCGCATCGCGTTGCTGAAATCGAAGCCGATCTTGTGGTGAACCTGGACCTGCCGCAGCCCCTTCTGCGTGATCTCCACGGGGTCTTCGGCCGTCCAGATCTTGACGTTCGGCCGGTTGAGGATCCGCAACGCGGCGTGTGCCGTCGTCGTTTTTCCCGAACCCGTCGGTCCCACGATCAGGATGAGTCCGTAGGGTTTCCGGAGAATCTTCAGGAACTGCGACAGGTCCTCATCGGACATGTTCAGTTCCTCCAGCGTCATGATCGCCCCGCGGGTCAGGATCCGCATCACCACGTCTTCCACTCCCCCGTGTGTCGGAACCGTCGCCACGCGCAGTTCGATGTCCCCGAATGTGGGAACCGTGAAGCGCACTTTCCCGTCCTGCGGCAGCCTTTTTTCCGTGATGTCGAGGTTCGCCATGATCTTGATGCGCGAGACGATGGCGGCGCGGTACGCATAAGGAAACCGCTCGTAGGGGATGCACTCCCCGTCGATCCGGAAACGCACGTCCACGTACTGGTCGATCGTTTCCGGCTCGATATGGATATCGGAGGCCCGCTTGGCGAAGGCGTCGGCGATCATGCGGTTGACGATCTGGACGATGACGCTGTCCGATTCCGACGGCCGGTCTTCTCCGTTGTCGCGCGGTACGCCGTCTTCGTCCAGGTCGAAAAAATGTCCGATCAGCGCCAGGATCTCCTCCGCCGATGCCGGACGATAGTCGATCGCCTTCGTCTTCAGCAGGCTTTCGATCATGTCGCGCTTGAGGATGTTCTTCGGGTCGTCCAGGAGAACCGTGATCCGGCCGTTCTCCTTCTTCAGCGGCACCCACAGCTCGCGCCGCAGGTATTCGTACTTGAGATTCTGCAGGAGCTCGGCGGGCACGGGGCACGCGGCAACGGCTTCGGTCCCTTTTTCCGCTTTCGCGGGTTCGCAGGCATCACCCTTGGCGCCCGCTGATTCGCTCTTTGTCTTCTTCTCTTTCATCGCTTCCCCAACCTTACCGGGAGTCGGCAGATTCTTATAGAAATACGCCTTCCCATGTCAAGGAGTATCAGGGATCCCTCAACGGGGTTTTCTGCGGCAGCTTGCGGAGGACTCCACAAAGAGGGATCTGCTAAAGAATTTTGCCCAAAATCCGATAAACAAGTGAAACGTTCTCAATTCGATAAAGGAGGTGTCAGCCGTGTACGAAAAAGTGATGGTTCCGCTGGATGGTTCCCCCTTGGCAGAATGTGTGCTGGATCATGTGAAACCGCTTGCTGCAATCGGTCAGATCAATGAGCTTCTGCTTCTTGGCGTCGTGGAAGCACCTCCTGACTGGGCCAAGGAGGGACCCGACTTCGATGCCTTCCAGGATTCCGGCATCGAAGAGAGAAAGACCTATCTGAGCAAGATCAAGAACGACCTGGCCCGGGACGGCATCTCCAATGTCTCCGTGCAGGTCCTTGTCGGGAAACCGGCCGATTTGATCACCGAGTCCGCGGAAAAGGAAGGGGCTGTCCTCATTGCGCTGGCCACGCACGGCCGCACGGGTCTCGGCAAGTGGATGCTGGGAAGCGTTGCGTACAAGGTCATGCGCTACTCCCAGGTCCCCGTTTTCATGGTCAGGCCGGACAGTTGCCGCAATTAGCCGTCGTTTCTGCCGGCAATGCGGCCTGTTCCGGTTGCCCAACAGGGCCGGGTTCGGCTCCCGTCCGGAGCCGAGGCGTGTGCCTTCAGGAGAAAGATTGCAGCGGCTCGGGATTCCGGAGGGCAAGCCCCCAAATCGCTCCGACGGAGTTCCCGCTGCGGGGTCCGGCTCATGTCCCCGGTCCCGCGCCGACGCCGGGCTTCAGTGGTTCGGGCGTTCGAAATCCCGTCGCAACGCCTCGACAGCGGCGTCTCCCCTGTCGAGGCTGACGCTGACCTGTTTGCCGGTGTCCTGTCCGAAATACATGAAGGCGGCGACGAGCAGATAGTCGATGTCGGACCTGAGGTCCGATGACGGGTCCATGCTGAGCGTTTCTCCCATCCAGACGACGTTCTCCCTGCGGCCGTCACCCGCCGCCCTTGCCGCTTCCCTGATCTTCAGCATCAGCTGCTTGGTGTATTCCACGCTCACCACCGGAATGACCGAGGCGGTCCCGGGCGTCATGATGGTCTGCGTCGCCACACCGCCCTTCCCGTCCGTTACCGTGATGATCTGTGTCTGGGGCGGGCCGTAGGACGTCACGGTCGTACTCCGGAGCCCTGAGGCAATGCCGTAGCTGTAGGACAGGAGGTAGCGCGACTTGTCCCCGGCATCGATGCGATACCCCTCTTTCACAAGCAGCCTTTCGATCTTTCTCTTGATCTCCTTGTCAAAGATGGGATTGGCGGCGTCCGGATTCTCGATGACGGCAAAGGAGGCCCCTTTCGCCAGCGCCGAAATTCCTCCGGACCGGTCGAGAAATCCCGTGGTCTGTATGTTCACGGCGCAGCCGCTGAGGAAAAGGACGAGCAGAACGAAGAGAAGCATCTTCCTGATGTTCATAAACCAGCCTCCCGCCGGATCCGTGCAACAAGGATCAGGCCTTCTTATGTAATATAGGCACCGATCCCGGTTGCGCAACGGAGAGACGCGTCGCGCACCGGAGCGCGCGGAATCGCCGGATCTTCCCGTGGGAAGTCCCTGGCGACGTCTACACCGCGCAGGGGAAGGCGCGTCCGGGCAGGAGTTCCATGCGGAATTTTCGTTCGGGGAGATCCTCTTTCGGGAGCCTCTTCACGATCTCGGAGAGGGTGGACACCGCGCAATCCATCGCTTGAACGTTTTTCAACAACTCAATGAAATTGCTTTGATAAATTCCACCTTCAACCTCCGCATGAACGGGCAGGACATGGATCCCGCCGCCGCGGAGGGGTGCGAGGATTTCGTCGATGGCCCTGCCCCGGTCCACTTCTTCGAAACAGGGAAGGTCCGAGGGAATTTCCGTGAGATTCGTCCCTTCGTGGATGAAGGGTGCGGCCGCCCTCGTGCAGCTCAGGTATCGGAACCCGTGCCGGGTCACCTCCGCCATGACCCGCTCGTCGATCCGCCAGGCCGGGGCGCCGAAGGCGGTCGGTCGGAAACCCGCCAGGCGCTCGAAGGCCGCGATCCCCTTTTCGAACCACTCCCGGATCCAATCCGCCGATCTCTTCCCGAGGTCGTCCTGCCAGCGCCGGTGGTCCCAGGCGTGGAACTGCACCTCGTGGCCTGCGGCGATGATGCGTTTGACCAGATCGGGGAAGGAGGAGGCGATCATGGGCGACGGCAGGAAAACGCCGTACATCGCCGTGCGGAAACCGTAGAGGCGCGGAGCCCCCGTCCGGACCATCTTCTTCAGAAAACGGGGATTCTTGAAAAGCTGGAAAAGAGCGCGGCCGCTGGCGTCCGGACCGACGCTCAGGAAGAAGGTCGCCCGCACGCCGGCATCGGCAAGAATCGAAAGAAGGGCGGGTACGCCGTCTTTCATGCCGACATAGGTGTCGACATCAACCTTCAGCCCCAGGATTCTCTTCAATCCCCTCCACCTCCCCTCTCCTGCACCGCGGCACCTACACGGCGGGGAAATCCCTGTTCTCTTCGAGGAAGGAGTGCAGCGTCCGCTTCATCGACTCCTCGAGCCCCACCCGCGGCTCCCAGCCGAGAAGGCTTCTGGCCTTTTCGATGCTGGGCTTGCGCGTGTAGATGTCCTGATACCCCCGGCCGTAGTATTTTTCCGCGGGGACCTCGATGATCTCCGAGTACGATCCATCCGTGCGGTGATCCGGGTGTTCCACGAAGAGCCGCTTGAGCAGGTGTGCCAGATCCTTCACGGAGCACTCGTTGCCGGGGTTGCCGATGTTGATGATCTGATTCTTGCAGGCATCGCCGCGATTCTCCAGGATCTTCACGAGGGCCTCGATGCCGTCGTCGACGTAGGTGAAGCAACGCTTCTGGAGGCCCCCGTCCACGAGCGTGATCGGTTTTTTCAGAAGCAGTTCGGCGATGAACTGGGTGACGACGCGGGAACTCCCCTCCTTGGCGGCGAAAAGGGAGTCGAGGCGCGGGCCGACCCAGTTGAAGGGCCGGAAGAGAGTGAATTCCAGATAGCCTCTCGTCCCGTAGGCATAGATGACGCGGTCCAGGAGCTGCTTGCAGCATGAGTAGATCCACCGCTCCTTCTGGATGGGGCCGACGACGAGATAACTCTCGTCCTCCTTGAATTCCGGATCGGGACATGCGCCGTAGACTTCGGAGGTGGAGGGAAAGACGACGCGCTTCCTGTATTTGACGCACTGCTTGACGATATTGAGATTCATCTCGAAATCGAGGTTGTAGACGCCGATGGGATCCTCCACGTACAGTTTCGGAGTGGCGATGGCGACGAGCGGCATCACCACGTCGCATTTCTTGATGTGATACTCGATCCACTCCTTGTTGATGGCGATATCCCCCTCCAGGAAGTGAAAGCGCGGATGGTCGATCGCCTTGTCCAGCCGGTCCGCCCCGAGGTCCATGCCGTAAACGGTCCAGTCCCTGTCCCGGAGGATGCGATTCGTGAGGTGATGACCGATGAACCCGTTGACGCCGAGAATCAGAATTTTCATGTCAGTACGATCCCTTCCTTGTCTTTGAAATACTCCCGGACGGCGCCGCCCCTCATGCGCCTGCCGTCGACCTCCACATCCTGCAGACGGAGCAGGCCGTCGCCGGTTCCGACGTCGACCTCCGCTCCATCGAGCCGGATCTCGCCCGGTCCGGTATTCTGTCCTGCGGCAGAGGCCGGGGTCGCCCACCAGACGAAGATCTTCCTGCCGTCGGCGAAGAAAGCGAAGGCCCCGGGATAGGGGTCCGTGACGGCGCGGATCAGGTTGTAGATGCGCCGTGACGGCCATCTCCAGTCGATCCTTCCGTCCTCCGGCTTCCGCCCCCCGAAGTAGCTTCCCTGCGAGAGATCCTGCGGCATCACGGTTTCCCTGCCCTCCCGGATCAGGGGAAGGACTTCGTCGAGAAGGACTCCCGCCTCGCGGCAGAGCTTCCCGTAAAGCGTTCTGGCCGTGTCCGTCTCGGAGATCGCAACGGCCCGCTGCCCGACGATGCCGCCGGCATCAGGCTTCTCGGTCATGAGGTGCAGCGTGACCCCCGTCCGCTCCTCGCCGTTGACCAGGACCCAGTTCACCGGCGCCCGGCCCCGGTAGGCGGGCAACAGCGACCCGTGGAGATTGAAGGCCCTTCCGGGCGTGAGATTCAGGATCTCCCGTCCGAACATCCTGCGGTAATAGAAGGAGAAGATCGCCTCCGGACGGAGGGCGGCGATCCGGCCGACCTCCGCGGGGATGTTCACGTCGACGGGGCAGAAGACATCGATTCCGGCGGACCGGCCCCATTCCTTCACGGAGCCGAACCAGCAGTTCTCACCGGGATCGTCGTCGTGGGAAAAGATCGCGGCGATCTCGAAGCCGTTCCTTCGCAGCGCCTCCAGACCCGCAATCCCCATGTCGTGATAGGCAAAGACGACGGCCCTCATGCCTGCGGCTCCGGCGCGGATTCGTGGACCTTCTCGATCGCGAATTCCGGACGCTTGCGGACTTCACGGTAGATCCGCCCGATGTACTCCCCCATGACGCCCAGGGCGAAGAACTGCATTCCCACAAAGACGAAGAGGACGGCAAAGAGCGTGAAGACGCCTTCGGCCGCCCAGGAGGCGCCGTACTGGAGCCGCGCCACGGCGAGCACGATGCCGAAGAAGACTCCCAGGGTCGCCATCCCGATGCCGCCGTACATGAGCAGCTTCAGCGGCAGATCGGAAAAGGAGGCCACAAGGTCGAACTGCAGGTTGATCAGCTTCCACATGGAGTAGTTGGACGTCCCCCCGAAGCGCTCCTCATGCCCCACTTCGATCTCCGTGACCCGCTTGCTGAAATAGGTGGCAAGCGCGGGGATGAAGGTCGCATGCTCGCGGCAGGCGCACATGTAGTCGACGATGTGCCGGCGGTAGGCGCGCAGCATGCACCCCCAGTCCGTCATCCGCACCTTGGTGATGCGGCGGGCGACGACGTTGATGAGGCGCGAGGGCAGGGTCCGGAGGAGCGAATCCTTGCGCTCCCTGCGGATCGTGCCGACGACGTCGTAACCGCCCTTTTCCATCGCCTCGATCAGGCGCGGAATCTCCTCCGGCGGATTCTGGAGATCGGCGTCCATGGTGACGACGATGCCGCCCCGGACGACGGAAAATCCCGCCAGGATCGCCGCGTGCTGACCGTAGTTGCGCGTCAGCTCGACGACGCGGAAATGCGGATCGGCGACGAACTCCCTGAGAATGGCCAGCGACCCGTCGCGGCTCCCGTCGTCGATGAGGACGACCTCGTAGGGACGCCGCAGCCCTTCCATGACGGGAGACAGGCGGTCCCGGAGGGCCCTGAGGTTCGCCTCTTCGTTGTAGACGGGGATCACGACCGAAATCTTCGACGGATCATCCATGCAGGATCTCCTTGACCGCCTCGCAAACGTAGGCCACGTCCTCGTCCTTCATGTCGGGGAAGAACGGCAGCGAAAGGATCCGGCCGGCCGCCCTCTCCGTCTCCGGCAGCATCCCCGGCGCCGTTCCGAAGCGCCTGCGGACGAATTCCAGCAGGTGACAGGGCGGGAAATGAAGACCGTATCCGATATTGCAGTCCGACAGCCTCTCCATGAAGCGGTCGCGCTCCATGCCCGTCACCTTCACGACAAAGAGGTGCCAGGCGTGCCGGTGCGGATAGGAAGGAACCTCCGGCAGGTCGATCCCTTCGACGCCCTTCAGACCTTCGCAGTACAGGGCCGCGAGCTGCGCGCGGCGCTCGTTGAGTTCGAGCAGGCGGGACAGCTGGCCGATGCCGAGGGCCGCCAGCAGGTCCGGGAGGTTGTACTTGAAGCCGGGTTCGCGGATGTCGTAGTCGGGGTTGCCGCCCTTGCCGTATCGTTTCCATGCGTCGCGCTCGATGCCGTGAAATCTCAGGCCGCGGATCTTCTTCGCCAGCTCCGGGTCGGAAAGGGTGATCATGCCTCCTTCCGCAGTCGTGATGTTCTTGAGGGGGTGGAACGAGAAGATCGCGATCCGGCCGAATCCCCCGGCATGGACGCCCCCGTAGCGCGTACCGACCGCGTGGGCGGCATCCTCGATGACCGCAAGCCCGTGGCGATCCGCGACGGCGAGGATCGGGTCCATGTCGGCGGGCGCCCCGGCGAAGTGGACGGGAACGACCGCCTTCGTTTTCTCGGTGATCCGCGCCTCGATCTGTTCCGGACGGATGTTGAGCGTGCCGTAATCGACATCCACGAAGACGGGTTTCGCCCCCACCCTCGCGATCATGTTCACCGTCGAGGCGAAGGTCATGGAGGGGGTGATCACCTCATCGCCTTCACCGATGCCCAGCCCTAGGAGCACGATGTGCATGCCGGCGGTGGCCGACGTCACGCCCACCGCGAATCCGGCGTCCGTCAGTTCGACGAAACGGTCCTCGAAATCCTTGCACAGGGGGCCCGTCGTGATCCATTTCGACTGCAGGCACTCGATGACCGCGCGGATCTCCGCGTGGCCGATCGAAGGCCGCGACAGCGGCAGATACTCTTCCCGAATCTTCATGTCCTCCCTCATCCGCGCAGCCGGAGCAGGTAATAGGCGCCGTTGTCCCAGAGGATCTCCAAGACAGGCACGCGCTTCTTCAGCTCATTCAGGCGCTCTTTATATTGCGTTACGCAGTAAATGTCACCTTTTTCCTTAACGAGTTCGTAGAACCTCTCCGAGTGGAGGAAGTACCGCTCCCGCTCATCCGGCGGCAGTTTCGCGATTCCGAAGCCGAGTTCGCCGAAGTCATCCACGATCGGCGTCCGGACCTTGGCGTAAAAGTCGATCCCGTACATGGCGATCCGGTACTGGTAGAGGTCCCGCCCCGCCGGCATGTGCGTCTTCATCGCCTCGACGACGGGCCGCACGGACTTGTAGGGACCGAGCAGGTCGCCGGCGGCGGGCAGCAGGGATGCGAGGAAGAGGACGGTGATCGCATAAGCGGAGACGAACCAGCCCCTTCCGGTCCGGCGCCACAGCGCTTCCGGAACGACAAGAAGCGCGACCTGAAGCGCGATCGGCGCCGCCACCAGAAGCGGCCAGCGTTCGGAGATCAGCAGCACGAGGTCCCCGCCGAGCTGCGTATTCCTCAGGAAGGGAGGGAGAACGAGGACGGCGATGAAGAGCGCCGCCTGGACGGCGACGGGAAGCAGACGAAGGGTGTGCGATCCAGCGGAAGCGGCGCTTTCCCCGAAAGAACGGATCAGGCGGCCGAAATACAGCGCGGCGGGCAGGAAGACCGGCGCGATGTACGGCACGAGTTTGGAAGACGATGCGGTGAAGAAAAGCAGGATGAACCAGAACCAGCTCCAGAGGAAACGGCGGTCCTCCTTGGCGAAGAGCGGCGCCTCCTCTGCGGGACGCTCCCTGAGCAGCTTCCAGAGGAACGCGGACCAGGGAAGGGTCCCGCCGATCAGGACCGGGATATAGTACCAGAAGCCCTGATCGCGGCCGTGCATCGTCGTCGTGTAGCGGAGAAAATGCTCCTGCACGAAGAAGAACCACAGGAAATCCGGATTCGCCTTCTGCACCAGGATCACCCAGGGCAGCGACACCGCGAGAAGTACCAGGATTCCTACGGGAGAAACCAGGCGCGGCACTTCGCGCCATCGCCCGACGGAGAGGAGCCAGACAAAGAGAATCGCGAAGGGGAAGACGAGTCCGATCAGCCCCTTGGCAAGGAAGGCCAATGCGGCGAACAGGTACGTGAGCCAGAGACGCCACCGCCTCGCGGCGCCGGCACGGAAATGCAGGAAGCCCGTCCAGACGGCGAGGCAGACGAAGAGCGTCAGCGGCAGGTCGAGGATGTGGATCCGTCCGAGAAGAAACGTGTAGAGCATCGTGCTCAGGACGGCGGCCGCGTAGAGCCCCGTCCGTTCGTCGGACAGGCGTCTCCCCATGAAGTAGGTGAGCAGGATGCAGCCCCAGGCGCAGAGCCCGACAAAGAGCCGCGAGGACCACTCGCTCTCCCCGAAGAGCTGAAACGACAGCGCCGTCGCCCAGTAGACGAGCGGCGGCTTCTCCAGATAGACCACATGCTGCAGCCGCGGCGTCACATAGTCGGACAGACGGTTCATCAGGCTGGGGATGTCGCTGTAGCGCCCCTCGTCCGGCTCGATCAGCGGCAGGGCGCCCAGCAGAACCACGTACAGCAGGGCGGGAACGACGGCAAGAACGAGGAGTTTCGGGATCTTATCTCTCAACGGATCGGCCTCATCTTCCTTGAAAATCGGGAACTTGTCGGGGCCAATCCTTATTCCATAGAAGTCGGACGCTTGTCAACCTTACCCTTCATTCTCCGAATCTTCATTTGCAGGGATTCCGCGATGTCAAGCAATTCTCTTTCCGCAGCCGGGGTCAGTTTTCCATATGCGACCATGTGTTTCGGCTCGATTTTTTCAAGAGACATCTCCGCAAAGGCGAGCGATGTCGACACATAACGATAAGAACTCACGGAAGGCGGGTCAGGGGATATGGATAGATTTTCCATGATTGACCTCACCGTTTCGCGGAAATCGCTGATTCCTTCCTTCAAGATTTCCTGCCTCTCCATAGGGAAATCCGCAACATATTCCGGGAAAGGAGAGTCATGATCTACGTCTGACACGATTCTTTCCGCATCGAACAACAGTCCATCCACGTATCGGAGGATCAAGAGGAGGGTATGCAGATGATTGGGTGTAAGATTTGTGGAGCCCATGCTTTCTGCCCCTTGCGTTTCTTGCCGGAACCGCCCGATCAGCCATGGCGGTCCATTGGAACCGAGAGTTGTTTCCCACCTGCAATTTTCACCAATGCCCGATATGAGGCGTCTTTCTCGTCCCGCTCCAAGAGATGACGCTCCAAGGCATTGTGTTTCCGGACATAGCCTTGCATGGCGCGCGCGATTTTGTGGAGCTGTTCAGCCGCCGTCTGCAGCAGGAAACGGACAACATCGGCGGATGCGGAGGCGGCACAAGCCATTCGGAGATGATAGAGACAAAGCCCCTGCGATTCTGCGTAGGCAAGCCGATCACCGGAATCATCCAGCAGCCAGAGGAACGAACGGACAAGTTCGTTTTCCCTCCCGAGGACAAACATGCAGAGCGGGCATCCATTCTTATTTGCCAAGACAGGAAGCTTCATATGGGCGGTTGCATGAAGGGCGAATTCCTCCATACGTTCTGCGATGAACTCTAGAAATTGCCGGTGCCCGGCCGCGATGCCTTTCGAACTGGAGAACGCTGCCAACTGCCAGGTGTGGAAAGGGCAATAACCGCCCGAAGCCGCATATTCGTTTTGTGCTGCGTCATCGTCTGCAAGAATTTTTTGCCTGCGGGAAAGATGCTCGATGAGGGCATCCGTCAGCGCAGCGCAGATAGGGCAACTTCGGCTGCTGAAGGGAAAAGACGAATTCATTTGTTCAAGCTTCTCTGTTCCGGTTTCGAGACCCATCGGTTCTTTTCTCCATGTCGTTTCTTCGACATGCCGCCAGTCTTTCCGTAATCAATAGGGGATAACCGCGACACAGTTGCGCCAATGTCCTGATATATTCTTCGCTCCAGGATGGCGTGCGCTTCCGCGAGAAGGAACGGAATATCTCGCAGACGCTTTCCAGGTCGAGACGATGGAGCGTCATGAATTCCACCGGCGTCAATGCCGCCCGCAGCAAGAAAAGTTCTTTCTCCGGCAGGAAGGATTCTGCAATCGCAATGATCTGAACATTTCCCTCTACAGTGAGGAAACGGACAAAATTGAGCTTCTGATGGGTCAGCTTCCCGATATTGTCCAGCACCAATACGAGGCGGCCTCTTTCTGATTCGGGATAGCGGTTGGCAATGCGATACCGTCGACCTTTGAATCTCGTACGCGTCTTATCCAATCCCAAGCGGGCGTAGATTTCCCTGCATGCCTTGCCCGCCGTTTCCGAAAAATCGCCGAAGACGAATTGTCGACGGGTCGCATCCAGCGCTGCAATGTGACGGATCAGTCGCGTCCTGCCGATCCCGTACTGTCCGCTCAAAATAAAATTATTGCCTTTTCCGACGGCCTTCCGAATGCGGGCGATTTCCTTTTGTCTTCCAAAGAAGGCATTCACCGTGATCCCCTCACCGATGCATAGGGAATGCATCGTCTTCGGGAGAAGAATTCATCCTGAACCGTCTCAGCCGCTATGTGACGACCAGGACGGACCATGTCGACAACCGGACAAGGCTCTGGCATGTGCTCCCCATCACACGATCATAAAGGGGCCGAGCGTCCCATAAAGCCGATCCCGAGAAGATCGAAAGATTTCTCAGATCAGAGAGCGTTACAATGAACCCCATCACCGCGTCGTCTACGGCGAACAACGATGAAAAGGATTTTCGAAGACCGCCGCCCTGCCGAGTTCTTCCTCGATCTCGACCAGGCGGTTGTACTTCGCGATCCGTTCGCTCCGGCATGCGGAGCCGGACTTGATCTGGCCTCCTCCCATGGCCACGGCAAAATCGGCCATGAACGTGCCCTCCGTTTCCCCGGACCGATGGGAGATGACGAAGCCCCACCCGGCCTTGCGGCAGAGGTTGATGGCCGCCATGGTTTCGGTGACCGTTCCGATCTGGTTCAGCTTGATGAGGACCGCATTGGCCGTTTTCTCTTCGATCCCGCGCCCGATGAAACTGCTGTTGGTGACAAAGATATCGTCCCCCACGATCTGAATTTTGCTCCCCTGTGCCTCCGTCTGCCTCCGGAAACCGTCCCAGTCGTTTTCCGCGAGTCCGTCCTCGATGGAGACGATCGGGTACTTTTCAATCCACCTTCCGTAAAACGCGATCATCTCCTCCGTGGTTTTCCGGCCTTGACCGGATTTTTCCAGGTTGTAATTTCCGTCTTCAAAGAAAGAGCTTGCCGCAGGGTCGAGCGCAAGGGCAATGTCCCTTCCGGGCTTGTAGCCGGCCGCTTCGATGGCCTCCAGAATCACCTCGCAGGCCTCGTCGTTGCTTTTCAGGTTGGGGGCGAACCCGCCCTCGTCGCCGACGCCGGTGGCGTATCCCTTTTTGCCAAGGATCTTCTTCAGGCGGTGAAAGGTCTCGGCGCCGTACCGCAGCGCCTCCGCAAAGGAGGGTGCACCCAGGGGGACGATCATGAACTCCTAGAAGTCGACGTTGTTTTCGGCGTGCTTGCCGCCGTTCAGGATATTCATCATGGGCACGGGAAGCCGACCGGCCCCGAATCCCCCCATGTAGGCGTAAAGGGGAAGCCCTGCTGCCTCGGCCTGCGCCCTGGCCACGGCCATGGAGACGCTGAGGATGGCGTTCGCCCCGAGCTTGGCCTTGTTGGGCGTTCCGTCCAACTGGATCATCAGGCGGTCGATCTCCGCCTGGCGGGAGGGGTCCATATCGATCAATACGGGCGTGATGATTTCGTTGACATTGGCCACGGCCTTCAGGACGCCCTTCCCGCCGTAGCGTGTCCTTCCCCCGTCGCGCAGTTCAACGGCCTCGTTCTTCCCCGTCGATGCACCGGAGGGACACGATGCCGAGACGCGGATGCCGTTGTCCAGCGTCACCGTCGTTTTCACCGTCGGATTGCCGCGTGAATCGAGAATCTCCAGGGCATGGATGAATGCGATCTTTCTTTTCATGGCGTTTTCCTTTCCTCCTGCAATTCGTTCCATTCGTTCATCTTTGCCGTCAGGGTGTCGATCGTCCGCCGAATCTCTTCCGATCGTCCCCGCTCGCCTTCCAGCAGCGACTCGATCGTGGCCAGTTCGTCCCGGATATACCGGGCCGCCTGTTTCCGCATGTCTTCCATCGCCTTGTTGATGCAGGATTCCCACTGCGTCGTGAGACGGGACATGTTGATCTCCACGAGCCGCGGGATATGATTCCGGAAATGTCTTTCAAAAAGGGGCCGGAAGATAAGCATGGGGAAAAGGAACCAGAGAAGGTCGAAGTGAAAATCGAAGACCCGCCCCATCTCGAAATCGGTGCGTCCCGGTTCCGCCACTTCGATGGTCCATTCCGTTTCCGCGAGCGTTACCCCAAGAACGGTCTCGACATTTCTTCCGAGAACCGCTCTGAACGCTTCCAATGCCCGTTCCAGGCTGGCGTGGGTCTTTTTCAGCGTGCCGAAAAAATGCTTCTGTTCGGTACGTGAGATACCGTCCATCTCCGCGCTCACTCCCTCCCGCATCCATTCCTCGAAGCGCCGCGTGAGCTTCCAGAGATTGCCTTTCCAGTTCGGCAGTTCATCGGCCAATGAATCGGCCAGTTTCTTTGCAAGGGGATGGAGAAGGGGCTGCAGATGGCGCTCGATGACCGTGCGGGTCTGGCCGGCGTTCTCGCGGGTGATGACGATCAGTTCCTCATACAACGAGGCATAGTTCAATTGTTCGCTTAGAATGAGTTCACGAATCTCCCGACGCTCTTTGTCCGCACGTTGAGAAGCCTTCAACGCAACATCGAGATAGGCGAGGCAGCTTTGCCCGATGGAATGAAACTTGTGACGGAGTATGCGGCGGAATTCGCGGTCCCGGTTGGCGGACAGCTTCCGGAACAGCTCCTCATCCAATGTCTTCCTGTATCTGTCCGTATCGATCTTCCTCGAGTAGAGGTAGATGGGAAAATCACGGTCCGTTTCGCGTGCAAGGGTCGTCCTGAAGAACCGGACCACCTCCTCCTGCTGTTCGACGGACAGGAGATCCGCCTTCGTCAGCATCAGAACGATCCGCGGCGTATGGTTCATCAGTTCGCGGATGAGGAACAGATCGTGCTCGGACAGGGGCCGGTCGGAGCTGACGGCCAAAATGGCCGCGCCGACCTCCGGAAGCCAATGTTCGGAAGTCTCCATGTGGTACTTGAAGACGCTGCCCAGGCCCGGCGTATCGACGAAGCGCAGGCCTTTGTACGGTTCGAGAGCGGGGACTTCCAGGTCGACGAGTTCCACATTCCTCTCGTTGCCGGGATTCCGGGCCTCGGAAGTGTAATCCGCGATTGCTTCAAGGGGCACTTCGGAACTCGTAGCGTCGAGAAAGGTGACGACAGCCCTCGCCCTCGGGCCGTACTGAAGCCTCGTGATTGCCGTGGTGACGGGGATGACGCCCACCGGCAAGAGGTCGCCCCTGATGAAGCTGTTGAGGAAAGAACTCTTGCCGGCTTTGAACTGGCCCAGAATCGCGACATCGATCAGGGGACTTTTACCCACCAGGCCTTCGCAAACCTCAAGCTGGCGGTACAGGGAGGCCATGCGGTATCGCCGGCAGGTATCCTGGAGGGTGGCAAAGAGAAGGCTTGCGGAATCCTGAAAACCGCTTCGGGTTTGTGAGGCCATAAAAAAACTCCCTCAGGTCATTGCCTTCAGGAGTTATCAGCCGGTTGGGCGGTTTTGGCGGAGGCGAACTCCATCGCCTCAGGTGTCTCTCTCTATCACATGGGTTTCATCTGTGTCAAGGAAACCAAAACCTCACACAATAGCGGTTGCTTTTCGATTCACGATATCCGGCTCGGACCCTTTGCCACAGGGAACGGCATCCGTTCAGGAAGAACGAGGCTTTCAAAGAGTCACCCTCCGTTTTCGACAGCAATCGTTTGAGCGGAAGCTGCGAATATCTCCTTATACAAGTCTTCGCCATAACTGGTTTGCAGCGGCTTCCCCTCCGTGATCTTGAAAGTTCGTTCCCCGTTCACCTGCCGTCCGGCACGCAGAAAAAGGGTCCCGTCCTTTTGGGTCGCATAGAGACTCCGGGTTAATTCATACATATGCGTTACAAATAGGATCCTGATCCCTTTTTCTGATAAAGCCCGCACGATCTGTCCTGCGATTTCCGAGCCTTCTCGTTCGTTGGTCGCAACGAGCGATTCGTTGAAAAGGATCATCGAGTTTGGCTTTACCTTCTCCACGATATCGCTCATTCTTCTCAGTTCTTCGTCCAGCTTCCCGCTCTTCATGGAGGCATCCTCTTCCCGTTTATAGTGTGTGAAGACGCCGTCACAGACGGTGGAACAAAAAGCCCCGGCGGGCACAAACATGCCGCATTGCATCATCAGTTGGGCCAAACCGACACTCCGCAAGAAAGTTGATTTCCCGCCTTGATTGGCGCCTGTAATGATCACGGGGTTCTTCCCATCGGCATCCACATCGTTGCCCACCACTTTCCTTCCCATCGTCAAGGCCAGGCAAACATCGTATAATTCCCGAAAAGACATCCGATGGCCTCGGACGCGATCCAGAGGAGTTGGAAAGACAACGGGCGCTCCTATCCTGTCAAGATCGTCATGTAGGTTCAGGCAACCGATGTAAAAAGCGAGCTCTGTTCTCAAGAGGCCAAAGAAGTGGTCAACATGACTAGCGGACTGAGCAAGGGCGTTGGCGACGAGATTGATTCCCCTGTCTCTCAACTCAGAAAGGGCTCGTGCGCCGCTTTCATCGCGTTCGTCAAGCGTATAGGTGAATTTGTCTGTTTTCATGGCAAAGATCCGCTTGATCCAATTCCGCTCAATGTCTTTCGGTTTGAGCAACACGTAATTGTCGCCTTCGTTGCCCGGTCCCAGTTCGGCGCTGATTGGAATCCCATCGCGAAACTCCAATCGCCTGAGATGGTCTTGAACTCCGATGATGTAATCATCATCAAGTTCTCTGCGGATCATTGCAAAGAATGTCCTGAAACCCTCCGACCGGAAGTCGCCGGCATGTTCATCGGCAATATGTTTGAGTTCTTTCAGGCAGCCCACATACACCTGCAGCATTTTTCTCGAATTGCTTAGTGTCGAGCTTGGATATCTGCCGAAATTGCCGAACCACCACAGACTTCTCCTGCTTTCGATGGACTGCAACGAAATATCGTATATCTCCTTGACGACGGAAGGTTTATTCAGGCAGTCCTTCAGAATGTCCTGCCGGTATCGTATTTCCCCCGGATCGCTCAAACTGGAAAAAAACGCTTTCTTTGCGACTTCGGACAGGAAATCGTCACCCTGTGCCATGGCATTGAACAACGTGTTCAACGCAAGATCCTTTGTCAGGGTTTCCTGGTTCCAGGGAATTTTCCGCTGAAGATCAAAATCCCGATCAGGATGCATGAGGAAGACTTTCATGTTCTACGCGCTCCTTCAGGCAATCATAGGTTAGACCGTATTTCTCGGCGATCGAGATGGCGTAAGCAAGTCCATCGGCGGGTTTTCTCACAATCTTAAAAGTTCGCAGGGTTGGGTTCTCCGGGACAACCGTACTGACCATGCTTACGGTTTCTCCGCCTGAGGACGCCAATTCCACGATGAAGGTCACCCAGACGCACAGCAGGTCCATTTGCCGTATTCTCTTCATTACCTTTTCGCTCAAGAATATGGCGTCTGCTAACGCGGTCGAGATGAAGACCTCATTCAAGATGATGATGCTGTCTGAAGTGGCCTGATTCAGTATCGCATGGATTCTGATCAGGTCATCCTGCAGTTTTCCGCGTAGATTCTTGATGTTTTCCTCTTTTTCAAAATGAGCAAAAATCCGGTCGAACAGGAAAAGCCTCGCATCCCTACCCGGGACGGGACAACCCAAACAGGCCAGATAATGCAATTGCCCGAAAGTGCGTGCGAAGGTCGTTTTGCCGCCTTGATTCGGTCCTGAGACGACAAAGATCCGTTCCCTGCCTTTGAGGTAGAAGTCATTACACACAATGGACGTTTTTGCAGAAACGAGTTTATGGGCAAGGGCCAGATCGAATCCTTCGCAACTGTAAACTTCTTTGTCCCTGTTCGATATCTCCGGATAGCAAAATTTCATTCCTTCTCGTTGGAATCGTGCGATGTGGTCCAGATAGGCGATGTAAAATTGTACCTCCCGGTCGAAAACGCTGATTTTTCCATCCAGGAAACGGATGTTTCTTGCGCAGTAATTGGAAAGATTGGCGAAGAGTTCCGGATGCAATTCCGCCACAAAATCCAGAATTGCCGCTTCAACGTGGTTCATGCCTGACCGGATGGGCAGTTTTGCCCGATAATCTTCCACGGCGCCCTGTCTGAATTTCTTAAATGTTTCCTCCACCTCTGCGCTATAATCGTTTTCGGGCTCATGTTTGCGAACCGTGACGCGGTCTCCTCTGACGATCAGGCAGTATTTCACGCCTGACAGATCGTGTTTGAGTCTTTCCGTTTCCGCCGACAACGACGTGAACCCGGAGGATTCGATACAGGTCATGACATGTTTGCGAAAATCTGAAAGACCTCGCGATTTCAGATCCGCTCGGCTTAAATCACGCCCCAAGCCTGTAACGGCATCGCAATAGATTCCTATCGCCTCCAGGAACCATCCTTCCTTGTGGCGTTTGAAGTGGAGTCTCTCGATCAAACCCAGGTAGCGCCGCATTTTCTGCATCTTGCGTGAGAACTTTCTTATCGCTTCGAGCAGGATCTTGTTTTCGAGATCCTGCATGATTTCCTGACGATACCGGATCGCATCGATGGTCTTTAAGGGATGATGGAAGAATGGTTTTAAATTGTACTCATCCAGGCCTGCAGTGACGGCGCTTATGATCTGGTCAATATTCAGATCGACAAGGAAATCGGGGGGGGCAAGGGCAGCGGTCTCTTTCAGGTTGTCTTCAATTCTCTCGAACAGGATGCTGTTGAAGGCCATGAGATTCTTGAATCCTCCATCATGTTTGAATTGGTCTCTTTTTTCTTCAATAGATTCGGTTGTGGTAGATCAGGTATTGTCGGCAGACTTCCCAAGAGGAGTGTGCAAAGGAGGATTTGCAGAATCTCGAAGACTTTTCTATGGTCCGGAAGGCCATAAAAAACTCCCTCAGGTCATTGCCTTCAGGAGTCATCAGCCGGTTGGGCGGTTTTTGGCGGAGGCGAACTCCATCGCCTCGATCATCGACCCGCAAAGGTCGTCGGGATGCTGTTACGCCATCCACGGCTTTCGGCTATCATACCCCCTGACCCATTGTCAAGCCGTTACCCCGCGTCACTTCGCCATTGACAGTCCCGGCGATCTGTGCGACGTTTCCCCCGCAGAATCGACGGCTTGAAGCGACTCTGCGCGGAAGCCGCCGCAGCGTGGGACGGAGATCGGACCGGACCGGGAGCGTCCGGCTTCAACCAGCGAAGGAGGGAGCCCTTATGGCGGTGCTCGAATGGAAGAAGGACGGAACGGTGGCCATCATCAACATGACCAATGGCGAGAACCGGCACAATCCGGCGTTCGTCGCGGAGCTCCTGCAGGCCTTCGACGAGATCGAGAAGGAGCCGGAACTGTCGTCGGTCGTCATCCGCTCCGCCGATGCGAAGAACTGGACGATCGGCATCGACCTCGCCTGGCTGATGGGGGTCTTCGGAAAGCAGGACCTGCAGGCGATCCGCGATTTCATGTACGGCCTCAACAAGATGTTCACGAGGATTCTCCTCTTCCCCATGCCCGTCATCGCCGCCATCAACGGCCATGCCTTCGGCGACGGAAGCATCATGGCCTGCGCCTGCGATTTCCGCTTCATGAAAGCCGACCGCGGCTTTTTCTGTTTTCCCGAAGTGGACATCAACATCCCCTTCCTCCCCGGCATGCTCGCGATCCTGAAGAAGGCCATCCCCCGCCACAAGCTCGAAGAGATGGTCCTGAGCGGCAGACGCTGCGGCGCGGCGGAACTGGAGCGCGATCATGTTCTGGTCAAGGCCTGCGAGAACGAGGAAGCGCTGATGAAGGAGACCATCTCCTTCGCCCGGACCTTCGCCAAGAAACGGCCCGTCTTCGGGGAGCTGAAGCGCCGGCTCAACAGGTCCATTGTCGAGACCATGGAGAAGGAAGACCCGGTCTACATCGAGCCGCTCAACCTGATGATGTGATTTCCGTCCCCGGCGGGAGCACACCGGCGGTTTCCTTTTTCACCGGACGGCGACGCCGTCCGCCCGGGACTGTCGCGGGCCCGGTGGCGAGAGTCGCGACGATGTGGTAACGGTTGTATTCGCTGCAACCCCGGGGGCCCGAACGGAAACGCCGATGCGGAAAATCCTTCATCGCTACATCCTCAAAGAGATCGCCGGACCTTTTGCGCTCATCCTCTTCGTCCTGACCTTCGTCCTCCTGATGGCGAAGATCATCCAGTTGATGGACCTCATGGTCAACAAGGGCGTGAGCGCGTTCGACATCGCGAAGCTCGTCGCCTACCTCATGCCCTCCTTCCTGATGTTCACCATCCCGATCTCGCTTCTCATCGCCATCCTCATCGGCCTCGGACGGATGTCCGGCGACAACGAGATCACGGTCATGAAGGCGTCGGGGATCAGCCTGTACGAACTCATGATCCCCGTGGGCACGGCGTCCGTCGCGGCCTTCCTCCTGACGGCCGTCATCACCCTCTTCCTCGTCCCCCAGGGCAACTACGCGACCAAACTGCTGTTGTTCGACGTCGCGCAGAAGAAGGCCAGCGTCGGCATCAAGGAGAAGGTCTTCAACGACGACTTCCGGGGCATCCTGATCTACGCCGACAGCATTCCCGTGGACGGCGAATACATGGAAGGCGTGCTCATCTCCGACAACCGGATCATCAAGGAACCCAGCATCATCATCGCCCGCCGCGGCTATCTCCTGTCCGATCCCGGAACGCTCACGCTCACGCTGCGGCTGGAAAAGGGGAGCACGCATGTCGTCTCCGCAGATTTCAAGAACTACCGCAAGATGGACTTCGCCGTCTACGATATCAATCTCGACATCGAATCGTCCCTTGCCGATGCCCGGAAGGTCCAGAACAAGACCAGCACGGAGATGTCCGTTTCGGAGCTCGCGGAGAGGATCCGGAACCGCTCGGTGGAAGATGCCGTTCTGCGGGAGCTGGCGATCGAGCTCAACAAGAAGATGACCATCCCGCTTTCCTGCCTGGTCTTCGGGATCCTCGCAGCGCCTCTGGGCATCCGGGCCCACCGGGCGGTCCGTTCGCGGGGATTCACGGTCGGGCTTGCCATCGTGCTCGTCTATTACCTGATGCGGATGAGCGGCGAGGCCCTGGCGGAGACGGGGCGCGTCCACCCGGCGCTGGGGACCTGGGCGCCCATCGTCCTCTTCGGGGCGGCGGGCGTCTATCTCTTCGTCATGGCCGCCCGCGAAAAGCCCCCCTTCGGGGAAGCGGCACGGAAACTCTGGGACCGCCTCGTCGAGGCGCTGCCGCGGAGGTTCCGCCGATGAAGATCCTCGACCGCTACGTCGCCCGGGAATTTCTCCGGTTCCTGGGACTGGTGCTGGCCACGTTCGTCGTCCTGTACCTGCTCATCGATTTCTTCGAGAAGATCCGGATGTTCATGAGCAACGCCGCAACGGTGCGGCAGGTCGTCACCCACTTCCTCTACACCATCCCGATGATCGTCACGCAGACCCTGCCGGCCGCCGTCCTTCTCGCTTCCCTCATCACCTTCGGCACCCTGTCCCGTCACGGCGAGATCACGGCCATGAAGGCCGGCGGAATCAGCCTCTACCGGATCGCGGCACCGGTCGTCGCCATCGCCGCCGCGATCTGCGGCCTCCTGTTTCTCTTCAGCGAATACGTGACGCCCAAGACGTACGAAAAGGCGGAATACATCCGCCTCGTCGAGGTCCAGAAGAAGGAATCCCTCGGAACCTTCAAGCAGAATGCGATCTGGTACCGGGGAAAAGACGGGATCTACAATTTCAAGTTTTTCGACGTGCAGAGGAACGAGATCCAGGGCATCACGATCCACTACCTGAAGGACATGAGCGAGATCTCCATGCGGATCGACGCGGAAAGGGCTGAATGGAAGGACGGGAAGTGGATCTTTCACAACCTCCTCATCACCCGCTTCCCGAAGGACGACTTCCCGCAGCTCGAGCGCGTCCGGCAGCAGGTTGTCGCCATGCCGGAAACGCCGGCCGATTTCCAGGTGGTGCAGAAGAATACGGAGGAAATGGGGTTTTTCGAGCTGCGCGAGTTCGTGCGGAAGCTCCAGTCCGAGGGATACGACGCCACGCGCTACATTGTGGACATGCACGGCAAGGTCGCCTTCTCCCTGGTCAGCCTCATCCTCGCCGTGATCGGCGCCGCCTTCTCCGTCCGCTCCGAGCGGAGCGGCGGCGTGGTCCAGAGCATCGGCGCCGGGATCGTTCTGGGATTCTCGTACTGGATCATCTTCGCCTTCGGCCTGTCTCTGGGCCGCTCGGGAACCATCCCGCCACTTCTCGCCGCCTGGTCGGCGAATCTCCTCTTCGGCGCGGGGGCGGTCTTTCTCTTCAAGCGCCTCCGGACCTGAATTTTGGCGATGGGTCAGTAGAGTTCGCCGAACTTCTTCCCGTCGATTTTGCCTTCCAGGAATGCATCGAGAATCTTTGAGCGGGAAACCCTTCCGCCCTCGTCGAGGGCCCGGGTCAGCTGTTCTGCCGTGATGGCGCCCTTTTCAAAGGCGTCTCTGAGCTTGGTTCTGAGGGCAAGAAGGTCCGCGGGCGGCTGCGATGCCGCTTCTGCCGGTGCCGAGGACGGCCGAACCGTCCCGGAAGAGACACTGGACCCGTCTTTCGCATAGGCCCGGATCTCCCCGGCATCGGCCAGGCCGCGGGCGGCCTTGAGCAGGGCGTCGTTCACTGCGGACGCCATGATGTCCGCCTGGATGTCGAGGTAGCCGCTCTCGGAAAACGACATCGGATAGATCTTTTGCGTCTCCGTCGCCGTTTCATCGGAAAAGACGGGATGACCCGCGGCGTCGGTCACCTTGTTGGTCAGGTGTATCCGCACGGTCAGGGCCTGCTGAAAGGCGCCGTGGCCGCCGATTTCGAAAGAAAAATCCTTGATCGCCGGCGTATAGATCAGATCGACTCCGGAAGGTGCGGATCCGCCGGACACGATCGCCGCCTGCTCGAAGAAGGCGGGGAATATGTCCTGCCCGGCGCGCTTCATCAGTTTGCCGAAAGGAACGGTGAGGGTTATCGAGTTGCTTTCCGCCTGTGGATTGACCCACGTCTTCGTGAGCGTGTAATTTTCGTCCGGAAGGACAACCGCCGTTTTCAGGGGAATTTTGGCTGCGGACAGTGCGGCCGCGTCGACCGGCACGGCCTTATCCGGAACGGTGTAGCTCAACGCGCATCCGGAAATCATCAGGGCCAGGAACAGGAGCGGCAACCAGGAGATTTTTTTCATGGCTTCAATAGAGTTCGACGAAGGTCTTCTTCATGATCGTCAGTACAGCTCACCGAACTGCTTGTCGCTGATCCTGCCGTCGAGGAAGGAATCCAGCAGCTTCGAGCGGCTCGGGCTCTTCAGATCGTCCATGGCCCTGCTCAATTGCTCGGCCGAGATGAAACCCTTCTCGAAGGTGTTCTTGAGTTTGCCCCGCGCGAGATCGACGTCCATGACCTTCGCCTTTTCCCAGTTGCGCGACACGGAGAAACTTCCGCTGCCGAAGACCTGGGGCTTCTGCTCCATCCGTTTGAGCCTGGTGGCCGCACTCGGCACCATCGTTTTCAGGTATTCGGCCAGTTCGTCGGCCCTGACCCACTGGTCCTTGGCGGCCTTGCCCTTCAGTCCCTCGATCAGGTAGTGGCTGAAGATGCCGCTCTTGAGCTCGGAGTCGTCCTCCCAGGACTGCTGGTTCGGGGCGGAGGAGGTGATCACCATCTTGCCCGACACCGCCGGCTTGATCAGGTCAGGCACGGCCAGCATGCCGACCAGCGGCTTGCCCCCCTTGGGGATGATGGATTTCCCGCCGCCGGAGAAACAGGCGTCGAGGGCCAGCAGCGCACCCTTCGCCTTCGACTTGTCCAGGAGCTCCTGGAGATAGGAAACGGCGATCGCCGTTTCCTCCAGCGCCTCGGGGTCTGAGATCAGGACGTCGGACGGGATCAGGAAGGCGTCGACGAACTTGTCTCCTTTGGTCTTGGGCGCACCGTGGCCGGAAAAGAAGACGTAGACGTAGCCGTCCCAGGTGCGGACCTTCCGCAATGCCGCGATCATCTCATTTCTCGTCGCCTTCTCGTTGAGGAGGAGGATCGCGTTCTCCTTCGGCACGCCCCCGTAGCGCAGGTCCGTAAGGACGTCATAGACCTTCTTCGCGTCGAGGGCCGCGTAATTCAGGGCCGGGATGTCGGTCCGGTTCCTGTAGTCGATGCCGATGACGACGGCATGGGCGTCCTTCCGGGCGGGCGGCAGCTTGTCCGTCGTCGCCGGCGCCGATAGGGCCGCCGCTTCCGTCCCCCCTCTCTTCTCACCCCCCGAAACCGCGGGTAGCGCGGCGGCCTGCCGCTGAGCCCCCTTTCCGGCGGCATAGGCGGTCACTTCCCGCGCCAGGCTCATTTCCCTGGCCATCTCCCGGAAGGCCTCCATCGTCGCCTTCGTCGTCGCCTCCCCCATGAGCTCCTCCACGGGGATGTACGGACTGACGACGTCGCGGCTGGTCCCCGTCGCGCTTCCGATCCGAGACCATATCCGCATGCCGTCGGGCGTGACCATTGTCACCTTCAGCGTGATGGTGGCGTCGTATTTCATCCCGAACCCGAGGGCCACCTGTTTCCCGACGAAGGCGGCGTTCTCCATCGTCGGAACGATGACGGCCGAGACATCTGCCGGGTAGGGCTTCCCGCCGATGATCTGGGTCTCCGCAAAAAGCGGGGCAAAGGCTTCCGCGGCATACTTCCGCATCAGACGCCCCGAGGGGACGTGGGCGGGGGTGCTGTAGAACTGCTTTGTGAAGATCGTGCCCTCCGGCGGGAGCTCGACCGCGACCTTCATGGGAATCTGCCTCCCGACGGAGGGCGGCACGGACGAGATGTTCGCCATCGGCACGTTGAGTTGGGACATGCATCCCATCAGGAACAACGCCAGCAGCGCAATGGATCCGAATAGGCGCCTTCTCATAAGAGGTCCTCCGAATGCTCCTTCCAATCCGTCAGTAACGGTAGTAATCCGGCTTGAACGGGCCCCCGGCGGGAATGCCCAGGTAGGCGGCCTGTTTCTTCGAGAGCTTCGTCAGTCCGGCGCCGAGACGGTCCAGATGAAGCCGCGCGACCTCCTCATCGAGCCGCTTCGGCAGCGTGTGGACGCCGAGCGCCAGTTTTCCCTTGGCCAGCTCGATCTGCGCCAGGCACTGGTTGGTGAAGCTGTTGCTCATGACGAAGCTGGGATGCCCTGTGGCGCAGCCCAGATTCACGAGCCGTCCTTCCGCCAGGAGGATGATGGAGCGGCCGGACTTGAGCGTCCACTTGTCCACCTGGGGCTTGATGTTCTCCCGCTTGATCCCCCGGGTGTTCTGGAGGTAGCTCACCTCGATCTCGCTGTCGAAATGGCCGATGTTGCAGACGATGGCCTCGTCCTTCATCCGCTCCATGTGTTCGCCGCGGATGACGTCGCAGCAGCCCGTGGCCGTGACGAAGATGTCCCCTTTTTCCACCACATCCTCGAGCCGCCTGACCTCGTAGCCCTCCATCGCCGCCTGCAGGGCGCAGATCGGGTCGATCTCCGTCACGATGACGCGGGCGCCGAAAGCGCGCATCGACTGGGCGCTGCCCTTCCCCACGTCTCCGTAGCCGCAGACGACGACGACCTTCCCCGCCACCATCACGTCGGTGGCCCGTTTGATCCCGTCCGGCAGGGATTCCCGGCAGCCGTAGAGATTGTCGAACTTCGACTTCGTCACCGAATCATTGACATTGACGGCGGGGAAGAGGAGTTCGCCGCTGGCCGCCATCTGGCCCAGGCGATGGACGCCCGTCGTCGTCTCCTCGGAGACGCCGAGGATCTTCTTTGCCACCCGCTGCCAGCGTTTCGGATCGAGCCGGTACGAACGATCGAGGCGCTCCATGACGATCCGCATCTCGGCGTTGTCCTGCCGCTTTCTCAAGAGCGCGGGGTTCTTCTCCACCTTGACCCCCTGATGGATGAACAGCGTCGCGTCGCCCCCGTCGTCCACGATGAGGTTGGGTCCCCCCCCGTCGGGCCACGTCAGGGCCTGCTCGGTGCACCACCAGTACTCCGCGAGGGTCTCCCCTTTCCACGCGAAGACAGCCGCCGTTCCCGCCTCGGCGATCGCCGCCGCGGCGTGGTCCTGGGTCGAGAAGATGTTGCACGAGGCCCACCGCAGGTCCGCCCCGAGGACCTTCAGCGTCTCGATGAGCATGGCCGTCTGGATCGTCATGTGCAGGCTGCCCGTGACCCGCATGCCCCTGAGAGGTTTCCTGGGTCCGTATTTCGCGCGCACCGCCATGAGGCCGGGCATCTCGTTCTCCGCCAGCTTCATCTCTTTGCGGCCCCATTCGGCCTGGGATATGTCCCTGACCTTGAAGGGCAGGCTTGGATCGAATTGCTGAAAGGCCATATTTCCTCCTCGTTCGGATGTCTGTGTGAGAGGACGTTACGATTTCTCCGGCAACTGCTGGATGGAATTCTTCCGCCGCTCCTTGGGATTGACCATGCCGACGGAGATGATCAGGGTAAAGGCCTCCTCCACCGTCATGTCCAGATAGACGAGGTCCTCTTCGGGATACATGACGAAATAGCCGGATGTCGGGTTCGGCGTCGTCGGCACGTAGACGCTGACCGTCTTGCGCCCGATGGCCGAGGCGATTTCACCGTTCGGCTCGCCCGTCACGAAAGCCACCGTGTAAGAGCCCTTGTCGGGGAACTGCACCAGGGCCACGCGCTTGAAACTCTTGCTCATGTCCCGGAACATCCCGTCGGAAACGCGCTTGATCGCGCCGTAGATGCTCCGCACGATCGGTATCCGGCTCACGAGCGATTCCCCGAAAAGGACGAGACGGTGTCCGACGAGGCTCTTCGTCACCAGACCGGCGACGAAGATCAGGACGACCGTTACCACCATACCCAATCCGGGGATGTGAACGGGCAGCCAGTGATGCGGCGCATAAGGCTCGGGAATGAGGTAGAGCAGGCTGTCCATCAGGTCCACGAGGAAGAAAAGGACGTAGATGGTCAGCCCGATGGGCACCGTTACCGCGAGCCCTGTGAGAAAAATATTTTTCAGCTGTTTTTTCAACTGTTTGAACCTGCCCCCGCCCTTTCGGGAAAACGAAAAGATAGATAGCAGATTCCCCCTGTCATTTCAAGCACCGAGACGGACAGAAAACAAGGACAACGTCAGGAAGATTGTGCCGCGAGATCAGATTGGATTGACAGATCGGGGCGTATCGTTTATGTTGGCGCACGCGCGTTTCGACGAGCCGTTCCAACCGCTCGATGTCTTCGACCGGACGCTGATCAAACGGCCGACTCTCCCCGAACTTCGTGTACGAAGAAATCTGCAACAGGGCGCCGATGAAGAAGGGGAATACTGCCCGAATGAAAGGAACTGTCGATGAATGAAACGGATGTTCACAAGGCAGCGGACATGGTGAGGAAGATCCCCCCGACCGTATTGGTCGCGGCGGCCGTCCTCGTGTTTGTCCTCTTCTCCAAGCCGTGGGTCACGGTCGGCCCGGGGCAAAGGGGCGTACTCCTCAATTTCGGGGCCGTGCAGAACGTGGTGTTGGACGAGGGGCTCCATTTCCGGGTGCCCATCATGCAGGAGATCGTCCTGATGGACGTCAAGGTGCAGAAGGCGGTCACCGATACCGTGGCGGCATCGGCCGACCTCCAGGACGTCACGTCAACGGTTGCGCTGAATTATCATCTGGTGCCCGACAAGGCGAACGTCGTCTACCAGAGCATCGGCACATTTTTCAAGGAACGCATCATCGACCCGGCGATCCTCGAGGTGGTGAAGGCCGTAACCGCGAAATACTCCGCGGAAGAGCTGATCACGAAACGGCCGCAGGTGAGCGAGGCGATGAGGGCCGCCCTCAGCGAAAGGCTCCGGGAGTACAACATCGCCGTCGACGCGTTCTCGATCGTCGCCTTCAGCTTCTCGAAGGTCTTCACGGAAGCCATCGAAGCGAAACAGACGGCCGAACAGCTTGCCCTCAAGGCGCGAAGAGACCTCGAACGGATCAAGATCGAAGCGGAGCAGAAGATCACCGCGGCAAAGGCGGAGGCGGAATCTCTGAGGCTGCAGCGGGCGAACATCTCGGCCGACCTCATCGAACTGCGAAGAATCGAAGCGAACCTCAAGGCCATCGAAAAATGGAATGGAATTCTGCCACAGGTCACAGGCGGCGGAAGCGTACCGTTGATCGGCCTGGGGGACATCAAGAAGCAGTAAACCGCCTTCTTTCTTCATGCGCCGCAAGCGCCCCTTCTCGCACCGCGGATCGTACCGTCGGCTCCCCGCCCTCCGGAAGAACCTCGTGCCGGAGGCGGGGAATCCCGCCGCACCGCCCCTTTTCGGTTTTTTCCGGTACCGCCGACCGTCATTTTTCCGCCGCTGCGCGACTTTTTCGAGGCCCTTGACAACGCCCCAAAAAGGTATATACAGGGACCGCTTTTTCAAAAAGACAGACAACACATATATTTCTGAAGGAGGATGGTATGAAGGTTCTGAGGTATTCGGTATCGTTGTTGATGGTTCTTGCGTTGGCACTGGTTTTCGTCGGCTGCGCGAAAGCGCCCGAGGCAGAGCAGCAGGCTGCGAAAACCGCCATGGATGCAGCTGTATCCGCCGGTGCGGACAAGTACGCCGCTGCCGATATGGACGCCGCCAAGAAGGTGTGGGAAGCCGCGGAAGCGCAGATGAAAGACAAGAAGTACAAGGAAGCCAAGCAGGGTTATGTGGACGCGAAGGCCGCCTTCGAGAAGGCCGCCGCAGGAGTCGAGGCGGGCAAGAAGGCCGTGGCCGAAGAAGCGACCGCAGCCGTAGCGGCGTTGGAAGAAGCCTGGAAGGGCGTCGCCGCCGCCGGGAAGAAACTCGAGAAGAAGATGAAAGACCAGAAGGCCGCCTGGGACGCGGACGTGAAGGCCTTTGAGGAAGGGCTCAAGGCCGCCAAAGAAGGGATCGCAGCGGATGCATTCGCCGCAAAGACGAAGGCCGGCGAGCTGAAGGCCGTCATCGACAAGTGGGAAGCCGCTTTCAAGGAAATGGCCGCAGCCCCGGCAGCGCCCGCCAAGGCAGAGCCCAAGAAGAAGTAACCCCTGCGCTGATATCGTTCTTTTGCAGCGGTGAGCGCCCCATTCGAGACGGATGGGGCGCTCTTTTTTTGCCGGCGGGAAGGACGGAGCGGAGATGCTCACGAACGCGGCGATGCCGGCCGCTCCTTCAGGTCGATGACGGGATTGACGAGCGCCGCAAAGCCGTCGATCCGGCACTCGACGACGTCTCCCCCCCGGACATGGACCGCCTTGGGCGTGCCCGTGGAGATGATGTCGCCCGGGAGCAGCGTCATGACCCGGGAGTGGAACGACACGAGGTAGTCGGGCGGAAAGGTCATGTTGGAAACGACGTTCCGGGCGTGTACTTTCCCGTTGATCACGGTGGCCACATTCAGCTTCATCACATCCGCGACTTCATCCGGCGTGACCAGTTGAGGGCCGAAGCTGAAGAAAGTGTCGAAGCTCTTGGCCCTGGTCAGAAACCGCGGATTCTTCCGCAGGATGTCCTCGGCCGTCATGTCGAGAATCGTGGTGAACCCCGCGACCACGGACAGCCAGTCTTCCCGTTCCACGTCCCTGCACTTCCGGCCCAGGACGATGCCCAATTCGGCCTCGGCCGTCGTTCTTTCCGACTGCCGGGGTATCGCAATCGCCTCACCTGGCCCGATGATCGTCGTGTCGGGCTTCATGAAACTCGCCGGCTCGTCATCGGGCGCCTTTTCCGCCAGATCGGCGGCATGCTCGACATAGTTGAGGCCGATGCCCCAGATCTTCCGGGGATGCCGGTACAGCGGGGCATAGGCCGCCTCCCCGAAAGGAACCGGCCGTTCCCTTTCGAGCCGTTCCCCTCCCTCCGCACGATACCATGCGTGAAGCTCGTCGAATCCGCCCGTCGAAATCAGGTCCAGCATGTCCGTGGGCCATCTCCTGCCCCATCGTTCATTGATGGCGTCCACCGGAACCCATCCATCCGCCAGAACGATGGCGGCGGACTCTTCGCCCTTCCAGCGTATCGTCGCCGCTCTCATTTACCGCCTCCTCCGCTCGCTTGCGGCGCCGCACTCAACGGCGGGCGCCGGACACCGCTCGGGTCTTCCCTTCCTGCCGTTCCGGTCTGCGCATCCTTCAGGGCAGCGGGACGAAATCGCCCCGGGCGTCGATCCGATAGGTCCTGTAGATGTCGCCCACCCGGTCCCCTTTTTCGCTGAAAGAGATCCGTCCCGTCAGGCCGTTGTGCTCCTTGTATTTCCGGCGGAGATACTCGGAGGTCTTGTCGGCCTCCAGGCTCTTCGCCTCCCGCATGGCGGCCGCAACCGCCAGGAGACCGTCTCCCGCCATCATGGCATGGATGGAGGTCAGGGGATGTCCGTATTGCCTGGCGAAGGCCGGCAGGAAGGCCTTGGCCTGCCTGGTCTTCATGTCCGCGGGCAAGGGGGAACCGACGCAGAGGAAACCCCTCGCCGCATCGCGGCCGGCGATCATGACCAGCTCCGGGTTGATGTTCGCGTCCCCGCCGAGGAAGGGCACATTCCAGCCCATCTCCATCTTCTGCCGCAGCAGCAGGCCCCCTTCGGGATAATAGCCCGTGAAGAAGACGGCATCCGCGCCGGCGGCCTTCATCCGCGCGAGAACCGCGGCGTAGTCCTGCCGTTCCGGAATCAGGGCGTCGAAAAAGGGAATCCTGAGCTCCTTTTCCAGCAGGGCCCGCAACTGCTCTGCGAGGCCCCTGGCATAGAGGCTGTTGTCATGCAGGACGGCGATCCTCTTCAGCTTGAGTTTCCGGACCAGCGAAGCCGCGACTCGCCCCTGCTCGTCGTCCCGCGGGCAGGTCCGGAAGAAATACCGGAGGCCCTTCTCGGACAGGGAGACGGCCGTCGCCCCGTTGGCCATCTGAAGGATCCGCGCATCGTTGAAAATGTCCTGAACGGCCTCCGCGGCCTCCGATCCGTAGGGACCGATGACGGCGCTGACCTTCAAGGCGACCATCTCCCTGGCCGCCGCCTGGGCCGCCCTGGCGGTCGCGGCGGAGTCCCCGTCGATCAGTTCGACCGGCCTGCCCAGAATGCCGCCCTTTTCATTGAGGTCGCGAACGAGGAGGTCCACGACCTGCTTCGCCTGCAGTCCTTCATCGGACCAGGAACCCGTCAAGGGCCCCAGAAGGCCGATGCGAACGGTCTCGAACGCCGGTGCAGGTGTCCCCGACAGGACCAGCAGCGCGATCAGCGTGACAACGATTCTTTTCACCAACTCCGTCCTCCCGGCAACCCTTCCGCTCTTTGCGGTACGCGGCGGGCCTACCCCCGCGAACCCAGGCGGAGGCCGCCGTGAATGAAGTAGACCTCCCCGGCCACCGCCTCGTTGCGGTACATCTCGGAGACCAGCGATGCGATTTCATCCGGCTCCACGAGCCGGCCTACCGGCACTTCCTTGAGAATGCCAGCGAGCGCCTTCTGATCCATCCCCTTCACCATGGGGGTCGCCACGTAGCCGGGCGCAACGGCCACGCAACGGATGCGATCCGCCACCCCGCGGCGGAAGAACTCCGCGGTGATCACCTTCGGGAAAACCGACATGGCCGCCTTCGAAGAGGCATAGTTGATCTGCCCCGCCGTTCCCAGCGACCCGGTCGATGAGATCAGGCAGATGAGCCCGCGGGAGCCGCTGTTGATCATCTGCTCGGCGCAGTCGCGCACGGTGAGGAAGACGCCGGTCAGGTTGATGTCCAGAACGCTCCGGAACTGGTCCAGGGACATCTTCTTCGTCACCTTTCCCGATTCCCGGTCGACGGCAACCATCAGGCCGTCGCGGATGATCCCGGCGGCGGGAAAGACCAGGTGGATGCCGCCGAAACGCTCCACGGCCAGCCGCGCCAGGGCGGCGCTGTCCTCTTCCTTCGTGACGTTGCAGACCTTCGTCGCCACCTCGCCGCCGGCCGCCCGGATCTCCCGTTCCACCCGCTCCAGGGCGTCCGGAACGACGTCCGCCAGGACGACGCGCCCTCCCTGCCGAACCCAGCAGCGCGCCATTGCCTCGCCGATCCCGCTTCCTCCGCCCGTGATCACCGCCGTCGCTCCCTCGATTTTCAGCATCGCTCTTGCCTCCTTCGCCGAGATCAGAAATTCTCCCTTCATTCCTCTCCGCGCCCGCGGTTCCGCGGGGCGTGCCGCATCCGGTTTTCTTTCGGCACTGCGAGGCCTCCTATACCACAACCGCGCGCCGCGCGTAAGATCGAAGCTGTCCGGAGCATGTTCCGGAGAATCTTCGATCCTCCCGAAGAAAATACCGCTTGACTTTGCCTCCGAGACGCACTATGAGCTTTCCAGGTTTACCGGTTCTCCCGGTGCCTCCGGAGTGCCTGGGCGCCCCGGGGAGTTGGATGCAGACAACTTGCAGTGCAGGGTGAAACCGCCGGTACGCATGCGTCGAGGCGGTTTTCTGCTTTCTGCCACGGTGGCGATCCAACTTGGTACACTTTAGAAAGGAGGAAGCAACCGATGTCGGAAGGTACCGTTAAGTGGTTCAACGAGAAAAAAGGGTTCGGTTTCATCCAGAAGGATGACGGCGGAGACGTATTCGTTCACTTCAGCGCCATTCAGGGCGACGGATTCAAGACCCTGTACGAGAATCAGCGCGTCAGCTTCGACGTCGAGCAGGGCACCAAAGGCCCCTCGGCGACGAACGTGAAAGTTCTGTAACCCTGTCTTTCGGAGGGGAAGAGTCGTGCCCGTCACGGCTCTTCCCTCTTTTTTCCCCACCAACGAAAGGAATGTCCCATGAACAAGAAATTGTACGTCGGCAATCTCTCTGCGAGCGTGACCGATGAAGATCTCAAATCGAACTTTTCCCAGTGCGGCACCGTCCTGTCCGTGAACGTGGTCAAGGACCGCTACACCGGCGCCTCCCGGGGTTTCGGATTTGTCGAAATGGAAACCGCCGAGGCGGCACAGGCGGCGATCACGAAATTCAACGGCGGCCAGCTCGACGGAAACACCATCATCGTCAGTGAAGCCCGGCCGAAACGTGATGAAGGACGCGGTCCGTCCTTCGGCGGGCCCCGCAGACCGGGTGGCGGCGGCGGGTTCCGAAGCCGCTACTAGGGCGAAACTTCTCCGGCCCGTGCAGCGGCCGCCGTCATCCGGCGGCCGCCGCACGGAATTCCTTGACCTCCCCCCCTCTCCCCCTTATACTTCCCCTATCGCAGGCGCGTTCCCATCAAACAACCCAATTTTCTGTTCCCGTTTCGAAAAAACAAGGCCGGCCCCCGTGCGGCCCCCGGAGGGAGAGATGGTGAAAGCAGCCAAAGGCAAACCGGTCGTGCCGTCCGTTCGCACCGGCGCCAGTGTCCCCGAGATCAAACAGGCCATACTCGACAACCTCGTCTGTACCCAAGGCCGCTTTCCTCCCGTGGCGACACGCAACGACTACTACCTCGCCCTCGCCTATACGGTGCGCGACCGGATGCTCTCACGCTGGGCGAAGACCGCCCACACGTACTTCCAGAAGGCCAGCCGGACCGTCTGCTACCTGTCCGCGGAATTCCTGCTGGGTCCCCACCTGGAAAACAACATGATCAACCTCGGGATCTACGAGGAGGTGCGCCGGGCGGCGGAGGAACTCGGGCTCGACCTCCGGCAGCTCATCGAACAAGAAGAGGAACCCGGCCTCGGCAACGGCGGACTGGGAAGGCTGGCGGCCTGTTACCTGGATTCGCTCGCCACCCTCGGCATCCCGGCGATCGGCTACGGCGTCCGCTACGAATTCGGCATCTTCACGCAGAAGATTTCCGACGGCTGGCAGGAAGAGGTGGCCGACCAGTGGCTGCGCAAGGGGAATCCCTGGGAAATCCCCCGCCCCGAGATCGCCTACGACGTCCCGTTCGGCGGCCACACGGAGGGCGGTTTCGACGAATCGGGCCGCTTCCGTCCGCGCTGGATTCCGGACCGGTTCGTCCGCGGCGTCGCCTACGACACCATGATCTCCGGATACGACTCGCCCTCGGTCATCATGCTGCGGCTGTTCCGGGCGGGCGCCACGACCTCCTTCGATTTCCGTTCCTTCAACGCCGGCGACTACTACGGCGCCGTCCACGACAAGATCGGCTCGGAGAATCTGACCAAGGTACTCTACCCCAACGACGAACCGCAGGCGGGCAAGCAGCTGCGGCTCATGCAGCAGTTCTTCTTCGTCTCCTGCGCCCTGCAGGACATGATCCGCATCTACCTGCAGCGCGAGTCGGACCTCGCCGGATTTCATGAGAAGTACGCCGTCCAGCTCAACGACACGCACCCCTCCATCGGCGTCGCCGAACTGATGCGGCTGCTCATGGACGTCCACGGCATGGAATGGGAAGCGGCCTGGACCGTCACGGAAAAGACCTTCTGCTACACGAACCACACGCTGCTGTCCGAGGCGCTGGAGAAATGGTCCGTCCCGCTGTTTCAGCGCCTCCTGCCCCGCCACCTGGAGATCATCCTCGAGATCAACCGGCGCTTCCTCGAGGGCGTGAGGGGCGCCTATCCCGGCGACGAAGCGCTCGTGCAGCGCCTGTCCCTCATCGACGAGTGGGGGGAGCGCTACGTCCGCATGGCGAACCTGGCCTGCGTCGGAAGCCGCAGGATCAACGGCGTCGCGCAGCTGCACACGGACCTCCTCTGCGAGCAGGTCCTCTGCGACTTTCACCGCATCAGTCCCGAGAAGTTCCTCAACGTCACGAACGGCGTCACGCCGCGGCGGTTCGTCGTCCAGTCCAATCCGACGCTTGCGGCGCTCATCTCCGCCCGGATCGGCAGCGGCTGGATCAAGGACCTGTCCTCCTTCCGGGAACTGGAGCCCGCCGCCGGGGACAGCGCCTTTCTCGGCGCCTGGCACGGGGCAAAGCTCGAGAACAAGCGCCTGCTGGGCGACATCATCCGGCGGCAAACCGGCGTCGCCGTCGATCCCGCGTCGCTGTTCGACGTTCACGTCAAACGGATCCACGAGTACAAGCGACAGCACCTGAATGTCCTGCACGTGATCTCGCTGTACAACCGCATCTGCCGGGGCCTGACCGATGGAATGCCTCCCCGTACGGTGATCTTCGGCGGCAAGGCCGCGCCGGGCTACTTCATGGCCAAGCTGATCATCAAGCTGATCCACTCGGTCGCCGATGCGGTGAACGGCGATCCCCGGGTCAAGGACCTGCTCCGCGTCGTCTTTCTCCCGAACTACAATGTCAAGAACGCCCAGCGCGTCTACCCGGCCGCCGATCTCTCCGAGCAGATCTCAACCGCCGGGAAGGAGGCGTCCGGCACCGGCAACATGAAGTTTTCCATGAACGGCGCCCTGACGATCGGCACGCTGGACGGGGCGAACGTGGAAATCCGCGATGAAGTCGGGGCGGAAAACTTCTTCCTCTTCGGCCTGACGGCGGACGACGTCGCCAGGAAAAGATCCGAAGGATACAGGCCGCAGGAGGCCATCGCGGCCGACGACGGGCTGCGCGAGGCGATCGAGATGATCGAAGGCGGCCGCTTTTCCCGCGGCGACCGGGATCTCTTCCGCCCGCTCACCGAGTCCCTGCGCCGGCGCGACGAGTACATGCTCTGCGCAGACTTTCCGTCCTACGTCGACTGCCAGGAGCGCGTCGGCCGCGCCTTCCTCAACGAACGGGAATGGCTGCGGATGAGCGTCCTCAACGTCGCCCGGATCGGCAAATTTTCCTCGGACCGCGCGGTCCGCGAATATTGCGAGTCGGTCTGGAACATCGAACCGGTCACCATCGACTGATCCGCGGAGCCGCCCCGATGAGAAAGGTGAAGATCGTCTGTACGCTCGGCCCTTCCGCCGCCGGCATCCCGAGGCTCAAGCAGCTTGTCGAAGCCGGCATGGACGCCGCACGGCTCAATTTTTCCCACGGCACGCACGAAGAGCACCGGAGGATGTTCCTGGACGTCCGCGCAGCGGCCCTGCAGGCGGGAAAACCCCTGGCCGTCATCGCCGATCTGTGCGGCCCCAAGATCCGTGTCGGCCCCGTGGAGGGCGGCGGCGTGGCGCTGAAACCCGGCCAGCCGATCATCCTGGCGGCGGGGAATCGGGCCGGGAATGCGGACCGGATCTTCCATTCCTACCCGCCCCTCTCCCGCGAGGCCCGACGGGGCGACAGGATCCTCCTCGACGACGGAATGTTGGAATTCGTCGTCGAGTCCGTCCGCGGCGACGAAGTCCTCTGCCGCGTCGTCACCGGCGGCGTCCTGAAGGACCACAAGGGAATGAACCTGCCGACCATGAAGCTCAGCGCGCCGGCGCTCACCGAAAAAGACAGGGAGGATCTGCGCTTTGCGCGGGAGTTGGGCGTGGACTACCTCGCGCTCTCCTTCGTACGGACGCCCGAGGACATCCGCGCGGCGAAGGAGCTCGCGGGCGGCACGCCCGTGATCGCCAAGATCGAAAAGCCCGAGGCCGTCGCGCGCCTGGAGGAAATCCTGGAGGCCGCCGACGGCGCGATGGTCGCCCGCGGGGACCTCGGCGTCGAGGCGGGCCCCGAAAAGGTCCCCCTCCTGCAGAAGCGCATCATCCGGGACATCCGGAAATTCGCCAAGCCCGTCATCACGGCGACGCAGATGCTCGATTCCATGATCCGCAACCCCCGCCCCACCCGTGCGGAGGTGTCCGACGCGGCAAACGCGGTCCTGGACGGGACGGACGCCGTGATGCTCTCCGGCGAAACGTCCGTGGGGCAGTACCCCGTCGAGGCCGTGCAGACCCTGCGATCGATCATCGAGGAGATCGAGTCGGGCGGCGCCGGGGCGGCCGACGGCCGGATGCGCCTTCCCTGCCCGGAACCGGGCGAACGGGGCGTCCCCGCTGTCCACGCCTTTTCCAGCGCGATCGCCGACGCCTGCGTGGAGGCTTCGCGCTGCCTGAAACTCGCCGCCCTGGCCGTCTACACGGAGACCGGCCGGTCGGCGGCCCTCGTGAGCGCACAGCGCCCCGAGGCCAGCGTCATCGCCTTCTCCCGCCACCCGCAGGTCCTCAACCGCCTGGCCCTCCTCTGGGGCGTCAAGCCCCTGAACGGCCAGTGGGTGCAAGGGGTGGCCGGCGTCGTCGAACAGGCGGAGGCGGAACTCCTGAGGCACGGCCTCGTAAGGCCGGGCGACGACATCGCCGTCACTTTCGGCATGGTGATCGGCAGCGAGCCCTTCCAGACCAACATCCTCAAACTCTGGAAAATCCGGAATCCTTGAACGTCGTGGAATGTGGATTCTCAGGAACGTGGATTCTCTTGACAGCGCATCTTCTTCCCATTACACTCCCCCATCTTTTCGAGGAGAGCGGATCTCGCATGGAGCAGCAGGCAGACGTGCCCCGGACGGGCCGGGAACTCCGCGCCGCGGCGAGGAGCGGCAGATGCCGTCGGACGACCTCGGGCGCAGCGCCTGACTTCGTCCAGACAAACGTGGCGATCCTTCCGAAGGAGCTGGCCTTCGACTTCCTGCTCTTCTGCCAGCGGAACCCCAAGCCCTGCCCCGTTATTGAGGTCCTGGAAGCCGGCGAGGTCGAAGCGCGCTTCAGCGCGCCCGGCTCCGACATCCGGACCGACGTGCCCCTGTACCGCGTCTACCGGCAGGGCCGGTTCGTCGACGAGCCGCAGTCGCTCCTCGGCATCTGGCAAGGGGACCTCGTCACCTTCCTGCTCGGGTGCAGCTTCACGTTCGAACACGCCCTCGTCCGCAACGGCATCCCGCTGCCTCACTTCACCGCCGGCCGGAACGTCTCCATGTACGTAACGAACATCGCCTGCAGGCCCGCCGGCGTCTTCTCCGGCCCGATGGTCGTCTCGATGCGCTGGATCGCCGCCGACAAAGTCGTCCGGGCCGTGCAGGCCACATCGCGGTTTCCGGCCGTGCACGGCGCTCCCGTCCACATCGGCGATCCCGCCCGGATCGGCATCCGCGACATCGCCCGGCCGGACTTCGGCGACGCATGGCCCCCGCCCTCGCCGGACGCCGTGCCCGTCTTCTGGGCATGCGGTGTCACGCCGCAGGCCGTCGCGATGGCCTCCAAGCCCGAACTCATGATCACGCACGCCCCGGGGCACATGTTCGTCACCGATCTGCGCGACGAAGACTTCGCCGTTCTGTAGCCGATGGACAATCCCGCCGCGCCCCTCACTCTCGAAGACATCGTGCTGTCCCGCGACACCCGCAACGTCTCCCGCCTGCGGCCCTACGTGCCGGAGGATTTCCTGTCCCGTGCGGCCCGCCGCGTCCTTGACCGCCCCGGCAGGGTTCTTCTCGTCACGGGATTCTTCATCGTCCGCGCCGGACGAACGGAGACGGACGGTCCGCCCGGCGCCGCCGCGGTGGGCCGCGCCCTGCGGACGCTGGGATACGAGGTCGCGTATGTCACCGACCGCCTCTCCCTGGCCGCCGTTGCAGCCTTGGCCGACGGCGATCCCGTCCTCGAGTTTCCGATCGCGGACAACGAAACCTCCGCTCGCTTTGCCGCGGAGATGCTGGAGACCCACCGCCCATCGCTCCTGATCGCCATCGAACGGCCCGGCCTCTTCGCCGACGGCACTTACCGGAACTCAATGGGCATCGACATCACGGGCTTCAATGCCAGGACGGACTTCCTCTTCTGCGGGCACACGGCCTCGATCGGCATCGGCGACGGCGGCAACGAAATCGGCATGGGGAACGTCCGCGCGCTCATGACGGCGGGTGGCCTGCCGGGCGACGACACGCTGTGCGCGACCGGCACCACGGATCTGGTCATTGCGAGCTGTTCGAACTGGGGGGCTTACGGCCTGACGGCTGCGCTGTCGCTGATGACGGGGAAGAATCTTCTTCCGGACGCCGGCGAGGCCCGCGAGCGCCTGCGTCGCATCGTGGCGGCCGGTGCCGTTGACGGCATGTCTTCGGAATCCCGGGAATGGGTGGACGGGCGGCCTCCCGAAGAGGAGGCCCGCTGCCTGGACGACCTGCGCGGCTTCGTCCGCAGGAAGTCGGCGGAAGCGCCGCAACGGACGTGACATCGATCGTTTCCTGAAGCGGCCGCGGCGCGGCAACGCGCCTTTCAACCGATTACAATCCGCCGACCACCCGCACGACCCCTTCCCAGCTCCGGCAGAAGACGACGCCCGGCCCGCACTCGGGAATGTCCCGGCGACCTTCCTGCAGGTAAATCCTCACCAGTCCTTCGAGCTCGACATCGCGCAGGTGCCGGATGTCGTCGTCGATGAGGACCCGTGCGCCGATTGCGGCGCAGAGTTCGCTCTTGGCCGATCCATCGGAAGAGACGATCCCCGCGAGGCAGCCCATTAAGTCCTTCTCGCGCAGCCACTCCCGGGAGTAATCCATGATGCGGGGCGGCCGCGCCGTCACGACGTGCAGTTCGGCCGTGCGGGCGAGAGTGCGGACGGCCTGCAGCGCCCCGGGCACTTCCGGCGCCCCCAGGCTGCTTTTGCGTTGGTAGATCTCCCGTCCCATCCGCTCGTAGGCCTCGCTGCCGATCAGGGGGACGCAGTCCGTCCGGTTGCACTGCCAGGGCTCGACCTCGATCCCGAGGTTGGCCCGGATCCATCTCACCTTCTGCCGGTTCGTATCGGCGATGGTGCCGTCATAGTCGATCGCAATGATCATGCTTCCGCTCCCGTCAGGCGGCGTATTTCCGCTCCAGCGCCTCGAGCATCCCGTGCAGCTGTTCGTGCCGCCCCTGCCCGATGACCGTTTCCTCGTGTTCCTCGAAGGCCCCGTAAAGCCGCTCCAGCTCGCTCTTCGAAAGCCTCCGTTCCGCCAGGGGAAACAATCTGTCGTTTTCCTTCCCGATATGCGTGGTCAGGAGTCCCGCATATTCCGCGGCGGCCCGGGCGAATCCGGCGGCTTTCGCCGCGACCGTGACACCGGCTTCCATCTCTTGGATGAGTTTTCTCCCCTGAAGATGTTCCGCCAGCAGCTCTTCCACGAGGCCTTCGGCTTCCGGCATGCCGGCGGCGGCCAGGGCCGGGAACAGGAAGCCTTCTTCCTTCCCGTGGTGGCACTTGTCGGCAAACTCCCTCAGGAATCCGATGAAGCTGAGCCGGTCTTCCTGGGCGGTCTGCCCCTCGCCGTCGGACCCGGCCGCCATCTTTGCCAGGATTTGAAGTGCCGAAAGGATCGCCTCGTGTTCATGCCTCAAGTCTTCGATTGCAGCGCTCATGGGATGCCTCCCGTCCCTGCGCCGTAGGAGAACCCAGGGAACGGATGCGATCATAGCCTGTCTGTCGGGCCGCTGCAACGGCGGGCGGGGAATCGGAGGATCAGACGTTGAACCGGAAGTTGATGATATCGCCGTCGGCGACCCGGTAGTCCTTTCCCATGGCGGAGAGTTTCCCGGCCTTCTTCACCGCCTCCTCGCTCCCGTATTCCATGAGATCCCCGTACTGGATGACTTCCGCGCGGATGAAGCCCCGCTGGATATCGGAATGGATGGCGCCGCCCGCCTCCGGGGCGGAGGCGCCCTTCGGGATCAGCCACTGCCGGACCTCGTCCTCGCCAACGGTGAAGAAGGATATGAGCCCCACCGCGTCCATGCAGAGCCGCGAGAGGAGGTGCAGGGCCGGCTCTTCGATGCCGGCGTCCTTCAGGAAGGCCTCCCGCTCCTCCGCCGAGGAGAGGGTCGCGATTTCCGCCTCCAGCTTCGCCGAGATCCGCATGATCGTCATCCCCTGCCCCTGAAAGCGCGCGGCCAGCGTCCCGGAAAGCCCGCTGTCCGTCAGGTCGCCCTCGGAGACGTTGAGCGCAACGATCATCGATTTCATGGTGATGAAGGGATAGCCCGAGACGACCTTGCCTTCCTCGGCGGACACCGCCAACGCCCGCAGCGGCCTGTCGGCTTCGAGGTGCCGCTTGAACTTCTGCAGGACCTCCGCTTCCTTCTTCAGGGCCTCCGCGCGCGTCCGCTTCGCGTCCTTTTCCATCCGCTCGAAGCGCTTCTCGATGAAGAGGAGGTCGTGCAGGAGGAGTTCGGCGTTGACGAATTCGATGTCCCGCGCCGGATCGACGGCGCCGCTGACGTGGTAGACGGAATCATCCCGGAAGGCCCGGACCACGTGGCAGAGGGCGTCGAGGCCCGCAATGTCCCGGAAGATCTTCCCCTCGCGGATGCTCTCCGAATCCAGGTCGGGCAGCAACTGCACCGACAGCCGGGCGCGCGTCTCCTTTTTCGGCCGGTAGAGCGCGTTGAGCCGGTCGAAACGGGGATCCAGGATCTCGGCGACGCCTTCCGGCATCTTCGCCGAGTCGAACGGTCCGTCGATCCTGGCGCCCGTCAGCAGTCCGAACAGGGTCCGCTTGCCCGTCTGCGGAAGACCGATGATGCCGATTTTCATGGGCTTCTCCAAAAAAGAGCGGTGGAAGCTGCAGACGCCTTGCAAACGCCTTCAACTCCCACCGGATTTCAGGGACCGCCTCTAACACGCTTTCCCCGGCCTGTCAACCCGCCTTCGCCGGCCTCAGGGCCAAATTGACAAGGCCCGGAAGGGCTGTTAGGATGCGGTCAAAATCATCCCCCAGGAGGCGACGTCATGAAAAGAATGCTCATCCTACTCGTCATTCTGACTCTGGCCCTTGTCGGCGCTTCGGCTGCGGCGGCGCAGGTCTCGCCCGACAAGGCCAAGGCGGAGGGTAAGGCGACCTTCTACGCGAACATCACCGCCGTCGAGCCGATCATCGCGGATTTCTCCAAGAAATACGGCGTCAAGGGGGAATACACGCGGATCTCCACGTCCAAATTCGTGGCGACGGTCGCGACGGAGCACGGCGCCGGCAAGCTGCTGGCCGACGTCCTCCAGGCGCCGATGCCGATCCTGGAGATCCTGAAGGACAAGGGCATCCTGGCCTCCTACAAGTCGCCTTCCGTAGCGGGTTATCCCGAGTGGACGAGAAAAGACGACAAGATCCAGCTCTTCGGCATCGAGTACGTGTGCCTCCTGTACAACAGGGAACTCGTCAAACCCGCCGACGTCCCCAAGCGCTACGAGGACATCACGGACCCCAAGTGGAAGGGAAAACTCGTGATGGCCGATCCCTCCACCCACGCGACGACGATCTCCTGGCTCATCGGGCTCAAGGAGAAGGTCTTCAAGACCGATGACGCCTGGATGAAATTCGTCAAGGGCCTCGCGGCGAACAAGCCCATGTTCGTGAACTCCTTCGGCCCCACGCCCGCCCCCATCGAGAGCGGGGAAAAGCACCTCGCCATCTCCATGCCCAAGTACATCATCACCAAGGCGCCGGCGCCCCTGGATTGGGCGCGGGTCGAGCAGCCCATGATGGGCACGCCCCGCGGCATGGCGATCACCGCGGCCGCACCCCATCCGAATGCCGCGCGCCTCTTCGTGGATTACTGGATGTCTCAGGACGCGATGAAGGTGCTGGCCGAGAAGGTGGGCGAGTACGTTCTCCGTCCGGGCATCTATCCCCCGGTTCCGGGCATCGACAAGGCCAAGGTCATGGCGATCCGCGAGCTGTCGGACGACGAGATCAAGAAGTGGGGCGGCGAGTTCAAGAAGATCTTCGAAGTGCCGTGAGAATTCGCTCATAGACTGCCCGCGTATGAAAGAGGTTCTGCCCGTAGGGGCGCTTTGGAGATTTTTCGGGGCCCCCTGCTTTCGCAGCGGAGCGGCGCTTTCGATGCCGCTGTCTGAGGGCGCAAGCCCGAGTTTGGCATCGGCCGCGCAGCGAGAAGCTGCAGGGTCGAAAAAGATCCAGGCGGCCCGGGGCAGACCCTCGTCATGATCTTCAAAAGGGATCGCCTCGGTATTTTCGGTGTCCGCCCATGGAAATCCGCATTTCGCATCTCCACAAGCGCTACTTCTCCGAGGGCAAAACGATCACCGCCCTTTCGGATGTTGATCTCGTCATCCCGGCAAACCGGATATTCACCCTCCTGGGGCCCAGCGGCTGCGGGAAGACGACGCTCCTGCGCAGCATCGTGGGCCTGGAATCCCCCGATTCCGGCGAGATCGCGATCGGGGATGAAATCGTCTTTTCACAGGAGAAAGGCATCTTCGTTCCGCCGGAGAAGCGCGGGCTGGGCATGGTGTTTCAGACCTACGCGATCTGGCCCCACATGAACGTCTTCGACAACGTGGCCTATCCGCTCCAGGCCCGGAACGAACCCGCGGAAGAGATCGCCAGAAAAGTGGAAAAAACGCTGCGGTTCGTGCAGCTCGAAGGATTCGAAAAGCGTCCGGCGACGAAACTCTCCGGCGGCCAGCAGCAACGCGTGGCCCTCGCCCGCGCCCTCGTGGCGGAGCCCAGGGTGATCCTCTTCGACGAGCCCCTCTCGAACCTCGACGCCAAGCTCCGCGAGGAGACGCGCAAGGAGCTGCGGGCCTTCCTCACCAAACTGCAGATCACCGCCGTCTACGTCACCCACGACCGGATCGAGGCCCTGTCGCTGTCGGACTCGATCGCCGTCATGAAGGAGGGCCGCATCGTCGAGATCGGGACCCCCAAGGAGATCTACTTCGACTCCGACCAGCGTTTCGTCGCCGATTTCATCGGCCGGACGAACCTGATCGAGGGACAGGTGAAGGCTTCCGCGCCGCCCTGCACGATCGTCGAGACCACGATCGGGGAGATCGCCTGCGCGAACAAGTCCGGGGCGGCGGTCGGACAGAAAGCCGCCGTCTCGGTCCGGCCGGAGTTCATTCGGGTGGTGCCCGGAGACCGCCCGCCGGAACGCAACGTCTTCCGCGGCCGCGTGGAATCCCTCGTCTTCGTCGGCGACGCCTACGAGGGGGAGGTCCGGATCGGCGACACCCTGATGGTCGTCAGGGTCGAGCCGACCGTCCGCGTCGCGGAAGGGAACGAGGTCTCCCTGTTTTTCGAGCCGGGCCATTGCTCCGTGCTCTCGCGGTGAGCGGGGAACGAACGATGGGAAGCCGACGGACGATTCTGACGCCCAGCCTCATCGCGATCGTGGGGTTCCTCACGGTCTGCCCGGTCGTCATGCTCCTCTTCGGGAGCTTCAGTTCGGGCCTGGACGCGTTCGGAACCTTCACGCTGGAGAAGTACGTCACGTCCTACACGGACCCGGCCTTCGCCCATATTCTCGTCAATACGGCCGTCTTCACGCTCGGCTCCGCCGTCGTCGCGACCTTCCTGGCGCTCTTTCTCGCCTACCTGAATACGAGGACCAACATCCCCTTCAAGTTCCTGTTCCGGGTCATCTCCATCATCCCGATGATGATCCCCCATATCCTCTTCGCCGTCAGCTGGGTCCTGCTGCTGAACCCGACGAACGGGCTGATCAATCTCTATCTGAAGCAGCTGTTCAACATCCAGGGGGCGCTCTTCAACATCTACACGCTGCCGGGGATGATCCTCGTGGAGGGCCTGCTGGATCTGCCGATCGCCTACCTGATCGTCGCGCCGGCCATGGCCGCATTCGACGTCTCCCTGGAGGAATCGTCGAAGGTCTGCGGCGCCTCGAACCTGAGCACACTGCGCCGGGTCACGCTGCCGATCCTGCGGCCGGCGATCCTGGCCGCCTTCACGCTGGTGATCATCCGGAGCCTGGCCTCCTTCGCCGTTCCGTCCGTCATCGGCATGCCGGGGCGCATCTACGTCCTGGCGACGCACATCTACCGCATCGTCTCGACCGGGTTTGCCACGGACTACGGCGTGGCGGCGGCGGTGGGCATGAGCGTCCTCGCCGCGTCCGTCACGCTCATCTACCTCTACCGTCACCTGACCTCCGAAGGAGAGAAATACGTCACGATTTCGAGCCGCGGCTACCGCCCCACGGTGATCGACCTCAAGGGCGCGCGGATCCCCCTGTTCGGCGCCGTCGGCGTCCTGTCGTTCATCCTCATCGTCCTGCCGGTGATCGTGCTCTTCTACGCCTCGCTCCTGCCCTACTCCATGGTGCCGAGCGCCAAGGCCTTCTCGCTGATGAGCCTGAAGAACTGGACCGCCGTCATCCATGACCCGATCTCTCTCCTGTCCCTGAAGAACAGCCTCTTCCTCGGCGTCGCGGGAGCGACACTCGGCGTGATCCTCTCCGTCTTCGTCTCCTACGTCATCGTCAAGGTCCGGACGCGCGCCGCCGGCGTCCTGGAATCCCTGAGTTTCCTCTCCTTCTCCTTCCCCGGGATCGTCATCGGCGTGGGCTTCATGTGGCTCTTCGTCCGCACGCCGCTCTACGCGACGATCTGGGCGCTTCTCATCGGCTACATCGCCACCTATCTTCCCTACGGGATCCGCCCCCTCTCGAGTGCATTCGTCCAGATCCACAGCCATCTGGAGGAATCGTCCCGCGTCTGCGGCGGCGGGACGCTCTACACGATGCGGAGGATCATTGTCCCGCTTCTCATCCCCGGTATCGTCTCCGGCTGGATCCTGATGGCCACCATGTTCGTCCGGGAGTTGAGCATTTCCGTCGTCCTCTCCCGCCCCGGCACGGAGGTCCTGGCCGTGCAGATCCTGCGCTTCGCCGAGGACGGCCTCTGGGGAAAACTCTCCGCCCTGGGAATCCTGATGATCTTCTTCTCGACGGCCCTTGTCATCATGGCGACGCTGATCGGCGCAAGGCTCTCGAAGGTGGAGAACTGAAAAAAGGGCCGCCCATGATCCCGCTCTTCTTCCCGCGGGGCTTTCCGGTCCGGGACACCCTGCCTGCCGTTCATCGGTACAATAATTGCTTTATCATCACGGTCTGCCATCGCGGTCCCCTTTCATTCCAGTCTCCTCCCTGGAATCTTGAGAGGGTTTTTTCTTTTCGAACCGGATGCTTGCCGCGTGCCCGGACGGACGGGGGGGGTAGATCATGTTTGGTGGAAAGTACCGTTATTTTTTTGACACGACGGCCATCGGCATCCTTCACTGCGACGCGTCCGGCTTTTTCCATGACGTGAACCCCTCTTTCTGCCGGATGCTCGGCTACTCGGCGGAGGAAATCGGACGTCTCAGATACCAGGATGTCACGCCGGAAAAATGGCGTAACCTCGACGGGTGTATCCTGCAGCAGGTGTCCGAGCGTGGTTATTCCGACGAATTCGAGAAGGAGTACATCCGCAAGGACGGCTCGGTATTCCCCGTGACCGTCCGCATCTGGGAACTGCCCTCCCGCCGTGGAAAAGGCAGAACCCTGACCATGATGGGAATGGTCAGGGACATTACCGGCGACAAGAGCAATCAGGAGTCCATGCAAAAGAAGGAGAAGCGGTACCGCAGGATCTTCGAACAGATCCAGGAGATCTATTACGAGGTCGATGACCGGGGAGTGGTTCTGGAGATATCTCCCTCCGTAAAGAACATGCTCGGCTATGCAAGGGAAGACCTGATCGGAACTCCGATTGCAGACCTGTATGCGCAGCGGGAGGACTGCCTGCATTTTCTTGATCTGCTCCGCTCGGAGGGCTGTCTCAGCGACTACGAAGTCCTTCTGAAGCACGGCAGCGGCGATTCAGTGTTCTGTTCGGTCAGCGTGAAGATGGTCAAGGACCAGAGCGACACTTTTTACATCGGTTCCGTCAAGAACATCAGCAGACGAAAAGCCATCGAAGGCAGACTGAAGGACAGTGAAACACTCTTCCGGCTGCTCTTTGACCGATCCGGTGAACCGCAGCTGTTGATCGACCGTGGACTCTTTGTGGACTGCAATGAAGCGGCCCTCAGGATGCTGGGGTGCGCCGACAGGCAGGAAATCCTCGGTCTCAGGCCTTCCGACATCTCTCCGGCCTTTCAGCCCGAAGGCCTGAGTTCCAGCCAAAGAGAAGACGTCCTCTTCGATCAGGCCTATCGGGAAGGCAGCGTCCAGTTCGAGTGGATGCACCGGCGGAGAGACGGAAGCGAATTCCTGACGGAGGTCGTACTGACCGGCATCCCCTTTCAGGGGAAATGGATGCTGCACACAACATGGCGCGATATCACGGAACGCGAGCGGATCACATCGGAGCTCAAAGAAAGCGAGGCGCGCATCCGGACGCTCATGGACTGCATGCCTGTAGCCGTCATCCGCACGGACCGCAACGGCGTCATTGCCTACTGGAACAAGGCCGGCGAATCCCTTTTCGGGTACTCCGCGGATGAAGCCCGGGGGCGCAGGATTACGGACCTCATCATCCCCAACGACATTTACCCCGCCCTTCACCGCCATATGCAGGAATTCGAGAAGGTCGGGTATTCCGGGGAATTCATGCCCGCGGGGGAATATGAGCTTCTCGACAAGAGCGGCGCTCGCGTCCCCGTGTATGCAATCCTGACGGCCGTCCGGGTCGAAAAGGGAGATCCGGCGTTCTTCACGTTCAATGTGGACCTGCGGGAAAGAAAGCAGCTGGAACTCCAGGTGCGACAGGTCCAGAAGATGCAGGCCATCGGCACGCTGGCGGGCGGCATCGCCCATGACTTCAACAACATTCTGAGCGCCATCATGGGCTATACGGATCTGTCATTGCGCGCCTTGCCCCAAGACGGCCCGCTGAAGCGATATCTGTCACATGTGTATGAAGCGAGCGAGCGGGCGAAAGACCTGGTGAAACAGATCCTCACGTTCAGCCGCCAAACCGAAAGGAAGAAGATCCCCCTTCATGCGCTGCCGGTGGTCAAGGAGGCGTTGAAGTTGTTGCGGGCGTCTCTGCCGGCCATGGTCGAAATCAGACAGAACATCGACGTCCAGAACGATCTCATTCTGGCCGATCCGACGTCCATTCATCAGGTGCTGATGAACCTGTGCACGAACGCCGCGCAGTCGATGCTGGATCAAAAAGGCCTGCTGACCGTTACCCTGGAGGACATCGAATTCAAACCGGGAGACTTTGTCCCGCATACCTCCCTGACGCCGCGACAGTACCTGCATCTGTCCGTCGCCGATACCGGCTGCGGGATCGATCCGATCATCCTGGACCGGATCTTCGATCCCTTTTTCACCACGAAGAAATCAGGCGAAGGGACCGGTATGGGCCTCGCGGTCGTCCACGGCATCGTGAAGGACTTGGGGGGAACGATTACGGTGCATTCCGAACTGCAAAACGGCTCAAGATTCGATATTTACCTGCCCTCGCTCTGCAAGGACGCAAACGAATCATCGGCGGCACAGGATCGGGCTCCGCTGCTCAAAGGCGAAGGAAATATTCTGTTTGTGGATGACGAAGCCGGATTGGCCGAACTGGGGAAAGAAATGATCAGCAACCTGGGATACACGGTCACAAGCAGGAGCAGCAGCGTGGAGGCGCTGGAAGCATTCCGCTTCAAGCCGGACGCCTTCGATCTCCTGATCACGGATCATTACATGCCGAATATGAGCGGTCTCGAATTGACGGAGGAAATCCTGAAGATCCGCCCGGACCTGCCGGTTATCCTGTGTACGGGCTTCGACAGGCCCGTTTCCATGGCCCGGTTGCACGCACTTGGCGTTCGCGAGATCATTCACAAACCGATCGTTCTGTACCAGCTCGGCAAGGTCATCGAAGCGCTGCTTCCACCTCCGAAAGACCGCGACAGGTAATCGACATGGCAAATATCCTGGTCATTGATGACGAAGCTTCCATCCGGGAGTTGTTCCGCGACATCGTCGGCGGCATGGGGCACGGGATCGAGTGCGCCTGCTCCGCAGATGAGGGCATGAAAGCCGCAAACACCCGTCATTTCGACGCGGTGTTTCTGGATATCAACCTGCCGGACGGAAACGGTCTGACGCTGCTCTCCAAGATCCGGGACGTTCCCGGCAAACCGGAAGTCATCATCATGACCGGATTCGGCAGCGTCGAGAACGCCGAGCTGGCCATCACCAACAGCGCCTGGGACTACATTGAAAAACCGATCGTAAAGACGATGATCGAACTGCCCCTGTTGCGGGCCCTGCAATACCGAGAGACGAAGAAGGAAACCAAGAAGGTCCTTGCGCTCAGACGCGAAAGCATCATCGGAGGCAGTTCCGCAATCAACGCATGCCTGGAACTCGTGGCGCAAGCCGCTGCCGGAGACGTCAACGCGCTCATTGCCGGGGAAACGGGGACGGGAAAGGAGTTGATTGCGAGAACCATACATCAGAACAGCCGGAGGGGCGGAAAGGCGTTCGTGACCGTTGACTGCGCGTCCCTTCCCCCGACGATTATTGAGAGTGTCCTTTTCGGCCACGAGAAAGGGGCCTTTACCGGTGCCGATCGCCAGCGTGCCGGACTGGTCAAACAGGCGGATGGCGGCACGCTGTTCCTAGACGAAATAGGCGAGCTCCCCCTGGAACTCCAGAAGACTTTCCTGCGGGTTCTGCAGGAGCATCGCTTCCGCCCCGTGGGATCCTCCTGCGAGATCGAAAGCCGGTTCCGCCTCATCGCCGCCACGAACCGCGATCTCGAACGGATGGCGCAGGCGGGGGATTTCCGCAGCGATCTCCTCTATCGCCTGAGCACGTTCACAATCGAAGTGCCTCCCCTGCGAAAACGTCTGGAAGACATCGGTGAACTGATCCTCCATTACACGAAGAAGTTCTGCGATCGGTACGGAACGGAGATGAAGGGGTTTTCGCCGGAGTTTCTCCACGCCTGCCAGATGTACGATTGGCCCGGAAACGTACGTGAATTGGTGAATGTGCTGGAAAAGGCGTTTCTTGCCGCCCTGCAGGAGCCGATCCTGTTTCCGAAACATCTGCCTATGCATATCAGGCTCCGCATGGTTCGCGAAGTCGTGGGCTGCCTGAAAACCGATCCGGAAAAGACGAACGCCCCATTGGGGTCCCTCCAGGAAAGAAGGAAGACGGCCATCGCCCGTGAGGAGAAACAGTATCTTCAGGAACTCATGGCCGCCACGGACGGGGATATTGCCTCCGCCTGCAGGATCTCCGGACTTTCGAAGGTCAGGTTGTACGTCCTCCTCAAGAAACATGGAATGGCCAGGAAGGACTTCCAAAACCTTTCGTAGAACGAAACTCGTTTCTCCGCACGAAACAAGGGCATAAGTCATCGAATAGCTTCAACATCTCTTCTCCTCTCGTCCCCCGCATTTTTCTCCCGAGGGGTGTCCGTCGGTGCGGCAGCCGTCACATCACGGAGCAGCATCATCACAACCTATCGATTATTCTACGATTTTATTATTTCACCTTGTTGGTACGATTCTTGTTTTCGGGAAAAATCGGCAGGACGTCCGCGAACAGATGCATGAGTTGCCGCCCCCGGAACGGGAATAGAGGATCGACGTTGCATGAGCGATTTCTTATTGCGGTGCCGTCGGCGGCTTGAATTCTGCGATTGAAGATTCTTTCATGAAATGGATCGGGGAGGAATGATGAAAAAGTTCGGCTTGGGTGTGAAATTGATGGGTGGGTTTCTGTGCATCGCGGCACTGACGCTGGTCGTTGGGGCCGTGGGGATGATCAAGATCAGAGCCATCGAGAAAGCGGACCGGATGATGTACGACGAAAACGTCGTGGGTCTGGAAGCGGCTTCCCGCATCGACGCCATGTTTTTGGAAATGAGAACGCTTACGATCTACAGCGCGGTCGATCGATTCGTACTGGGCAAATCCATCGACAATCGGGTCTCCGCCATCCGGGAACTCGACAAGAAAGGCTTCGGGCTTCTCGCCCAGTATGAGAAGACCGTCTCGAGCGAAGAAAACCGGAAGATCTACCAGGATCTGAAGGCGAGTCTCGAAAGGTACTGTTCCGCGCGGGACCGACTGCTTGCGGCGGTTTCGGCAGGCAACAAGGAGGAGACGGTCCGCGAAATGCAAGGCGAAGGCGCCGTCCTCGGGCAGAAGCTTACTACCCTGCTTGACAGCATGATTGTCCTGAACAGGGAAGCGGCCCGGCGCACTGCGGAAAACAACGCGTCTTCCGCAACCGCGGCGATGTGGTTCAGCGCCGTCATTACGGGGCTGATCGTCATCGCGGCCGTGATTCTGGGAACCTTCCTCACACTTTCCATCACCCGTCCCGTCAACCGCGTCACAGAAGGACTGACGGAGGGCGCCGGGCAGGTCGCCTCCGCGGCCACGCAGGTATCCTCCGCTTCCCAGCAGCTGGCTGAAGGGGCATCCGAACAGGCCTCTTCGCTGGAGGAGACATCGTCCTCGCTCGAGGAAATGTCGTCCATGACGAAACAAAACGCCGATCATGCAAACCAGGCGAAGGCCATGATGGGGGAAGCCCGGCAGATTGTGGAGAAGGTGAGCGGCCACATGCAGAATATGTCTGATGCGATCAGCGAAATCACCTCTTCCAGCGAAGAGACCAGCAAGATCATCAAGACGATCGATGAAATCGCCTTCCAGACAAACCTGTTGGCCCTCAATGCAGCGGTCGAAGCCGCGCGCGCGGGCGAAGCCGGCGCCGGCTTTGCGGTCGTGGCCGACGAGGTGCGAAATCTGGCAATGCGCGCAGCGGAAGCGGCGAAAAACACGAACAATCTCATCGAAGGCACGGTCAAGGCGGTGCGCAGAGGCAGTGATCTGACGAGCCTGACACAGGAGGCGTTCAAGGAAAATGCGGCGATCGCCGGGAAGATCGGCCAGTTGATCGATGAAATTGCGACGGCTTCCGAGGAACAGGCCCAAGGCATCAGCCAAATCAACACGGCCGTGGCGGAAATGGACAAGGTGACGCAGGCGACCGCAGCGAGCGCGGAGGAATCGGCGTCGGCGTCAGAGGAGATGAACGCCCAGGCGCACATGATGAAGGACTTTGTCCAAGAGCTGGTCTCCGTGATCCACGGTGGAAACGGAAATTCGATCTCCCCGTCGTCCGCCGAACCGGTCCACCGTTCCGCGAAGAAGCCTGCGACTCAGGCCCTCACCGAAAAGCAGTCCGGCGCCGTCGCCCCTCTGAAAGGCGGCGGCCTGTCAGGAAAGATCGTGAAACCGGATCAGGTCATTCCCCTCGAAGAGGACTTCAAGAGCTTCTGATCCGCCGCCCGCGTGGTCCGGTCAAGACGGCATCGCCGCCCGTCGGAGGATGGGCGGCGATGCCGCGAACAATGGTCGACGAAGGTGGAGAAGTAGGAAAGGCCTTTCGTCCGGCGTCGTGACGCCTTGTCCCGATCGGTCCCCTCACGGTCCCGAGCCCCTCCCGGCGGGTCCCCGGCGATCAAGATTCTGTTGACACATAAGGCCTCTCCCGCTATATTCCGTGCGCGCAGGGAAGGCACGGAAAACCTGCGGAGCTGATTTCAGGAGTGATATACGTGAGTTGCATGTTTAGATTCTTCATTCCCTTAATATGAGGCGATGACAGAGAACCCGGGCGGTTCTCCGGAAAACGTCGTCCTGCCGCTCTTCTCCGCTGACCGATCGACCTCTTGGGAGTCATGCCGTGGAAGCCGCGGCATGACGAATCCAGGAGGCGAGAATGGTCGTTCCCACATCAAGAAAATCGAGTTCCCACCAGGAGACCGAAAAGACTCCTTCGAAGACTTGTGCGGTCGACCGGATCGTCGCCGAGTTTGAGGAACGCACCCGCCAGGCGCGCACGGAACTGAAGGAATGGAAAGAGCGCGGCGGCAAGGTGGTCGGCCTGTACTGCAGCTATGTGCCGGGCGAACTGGTGCGGGCAGCGGGGGCAGTGCCCGTTTCCCTGTGCGGAAACCGTGAACAGGCCTTCGACGTGGCGGAGCGGGACCTGCCGCGGAGCTTCTGCCCGCTGATCAAGGCGAGCTATGGGATGGCCGTCGCCGGAACATGCCCGTTCTTCCACTTTTCCGATTGCGTCATCGGCGAGACCACCTGCGACGGCAAGAAGAAGGTCTTCGAACTCATGGCGGGCTTGAAGCCCATCCACGTCATGCAGCTCCCCTTCCGTCAGGACGCCCCGGAGTCCCTTGCGGCATGGACCACGGAAATCCGCCGCGCCGCCCGTTTCATCGAGACGCAGACCGGCTGCGTCCCGACGCTGGCAGGCATGAGGAGCGCCATCCGCGAGGAAAATGCGCTCCGGCGGATGCTCGGGGAGCTCGTGGCCGTCTTTGAACGGGACGATCCCCCCATGACCTGGTTCTCCGCGATGCACGTCCTGCACGCCCGCAACTTCATGCCGGACCGTGCGGAATACCTCAAACTGCTGCGCCGGTTGCTCTCCGCCCTGCGGGACATCACCCCGCAGCCGCTCCGCGCCCGGAAACCCCGTATCCTGGTCACGGGCACCCCCATCTCGCCGGCCTCCGACAAGGTCCTGCGCAGCGTGGAGGAGGCCGGCGGGCGCGTCGTTTGCCACGACGCATGCAGCGGCGTGAAATCCTTCGACCGCCTCGTGAACGAAGACGCCGATCCCTTCGAGGCGCTGGCCGAGCGCACGCTTTCCATCCCCTGCTCCTGCATGAGCCCCAACAGGGGGCGCTTCGAACTGATGCGCCGGATGGCCGAACGCTATCGCGTCGACGCCGTCATCGATACGGTCCTGCATGCCTGCCACACCTTCAACGTGGAGTCCGCCCTGGTGCGGCGCTTTGTCACGGACGAACTCGGCCTCCGCTACCTGAAGCTGGAGACGGATTTTTCCGAAGGCGACGCCGGACAGATCCGGACGAGGATCGAAGCCTTCGTGGAGATGATATCCGGATCGCCGGGAACGGGGGACTCGCATGGCGCCTGACGTCCGCGCGGCCGGCAGGCTCAGCGCCGTGCTGGTCACACTCTCCAATCCGTACTGGGTTTCCATGAAAGAAGGCTACGAGAACGCCGCCCGTGAATTCACAGCGAAGATCGACGTTCGGGAGGCGCGGCGGGCGATCCGGGCGGGCCACATGGATGCCAGCGTGGCTTTTTCCACGGCTTCCGTCGCCGGGGCCGTCCTCCGATCCGCCCTCAAGGCCCTCAAGGGGCAGGCGGTGACCGATGCATACCAGGTGAAGAGTCTTCTGGTCCACCGCGGAAATCTGGATCTCTGGGACAAGCAGGTGCCGTGAGAACGGCGGGGAAAGCCGGGCGCTTCCGGATCCCGCCGCACAGGCATCTAGAGGGTCTCGTACAGGAGCTTCCGGAGCAGGTTTCCCGCCACCTGCCGCCGGTAGGCCGCGGATCCGCGCACGTCGTCGATGGGCGCGACGGCCCGTTCGGCAAGGGCTGCAGCCTCCTCCACCGTTGCGGGCGTGACCTTCCTCCCCCGGAGGAATCCTTCGACTTCGGCCGAAACGACAACCGTCGGGCCCACGCTTCCCCAGGCGATGCGGCCTTCCGAGACAGCGCCGTCGCCGGACAATTTCAGGAGGGCCGCCATGCTGGCGATGGCGCACGCCAGGGCCTTCCGCTGGCCGACCTTTTCGAAGCGGTGCACCTGGAATCCCTGTGGGATCCCGACTCGCACGCCCGTCAGGACCTCTCCTCTCTGCAATTGCGTCCTGCCCGGCCCGGTGATGAATTCCCGGATCGGCATGCGGCGCGTCCCGCGGGACGACTGCAGCTCGACGGCCGCATCCATGACGTACAGCGGCGGCAGGCTGTCGCCGGCGGGCGATGCGGTGCAGAGGTTCCCGCCGAGGGTGCCCATGTTGCGGACCTGCGGCGACCCCAGCGTCGCGACCGCCGCCGCGAGCAGCGGCAGCCGGCCGCAGACATCGCCGCTGCGGAGCAGTTCGGAAAAGGTCGTGCAGGCCCCCAGCCACAGGGCACCGGATTCGTCCCGGACGCCGCGCCAGGATTCCATGCGCTCCAGGCAGACGAGGGAGGGGGGATCGGGCCGCCCCGTCCCCATTCTCACGATGAGGTCCGTGCCGCCTGCATACACGGCGACCTCCGGTTCCCCGTCCAGGATCGGCCAGAGCTCCTCCGGCGTACGTGGGAGATGAACCTCTCTCATTCCGGTTTTTTCCCCCGCAGTTCCGCAGCTGCCTCTTCCACGGCGTCCACGATCTTGGCGTACCCCGTGCATCGGCAAAGGTTGCCGCTCAATCCGGCGCGGATTTCCAGGCGGCCGGCATCAGGCCGCTGTTTCAGCAGCGCCGAAGCCGACAGGATCATCCCCGGGGTGCAGAAGCCGCACTGCACGGCGCCGCAGCGCACGAAGGCCTCCTGGACCGGATGCAGGACGCCGTCCCGCGTCATGCCTTCGATCGTCGTGACGGCCCTCCCTTCCAGCTGCGCCGCCAGCATCAGGCAGGACAGGCGGCTCTCGCCGTCGATAAGGATCGTGCAGGCGCCGCACTCCCCGCCGCCGCAGCCCTCCTTCGTTCCCGTCAGCCCGAGGTCCTCCCGGAGGAGGTCCACGACGCGGCGGTCCGCCGGCGCCTCGATCTGCACGGCATTTCCGTTGAGGACGAAACGGATCGTCATGACGATCCCCCCTTGCGGGCAGAGTGCGCCGTCCGCATCGCCGCGAGCAGCCGCTCCGCCGTGATCGGCGCCGATGTCATCCGGACGCCGCAGGCCCCTGCCAGGGCGTTCGCGACGGCGGGAAGCGGCCCGTTGATCCCGACCTCGCCGACGCCCTTCATCCCGTAGGGTCCGGAATCCTCGCAGGTCTCCACGGCCAGCGAGGCGATCTCGGGCACGTCCATCGCCGTGGGAATGACGTAGGTGGCGAAATCGGGCGTCAGGATCCGCCCTTCGCGAAGCTGCACCTCCTCGCAGAGCGCGTAGCCGATCCCCTGCGCCACGGCACCCTGGATCTGCTGTTCGTAGGCCTGGGGATTCAGCACGCGGCCTCCGTCCGTCGCCGCCAGGTACTGTTTGACCTCCACGGCCCCCGTCAGTTCGTCCGCCTCGACGTACGCCAGATGGGCGGCATAGGAGAAAAGCAGGTGGGGGAAGCCGATGACGAATTCCCTGCCCGTGTCGAGGCCGTCCCGCGCGACGGGCATGATGAACTGGCTGATGCAGACGCGGTCCTCGGCGGACATCATCGCCGCCAGGCCCGGCAGGGGGACCTCGCGGCCGGTCCGGAGGTGCTTCACCCTCCCGGGGAGCAGTTCGAGATCGTCCGTCGTGTCGGCCAGAAGAACGAGGGCCGCCCGTCCGATGAGGCGCCTGCGGAGCTCCTCGCAGGCCCGGATCAGGGCGTTGCCGTACGTGTAGGTCGTCCGGCTCGCCGACGCCGAACCCGAGGGAAGCGTGCGGTCCGTGTCCGGCTGGACGAGCTCGATGGCGCCGCTCTCCTGGCAGAGGATCTGACCGGCGATCTGGAAGAAGGCGGTGGCATTCCCCTGCCCCATGTCGGTGACGCCGCAGTAGACCCGGATCCCGCCCTGCTCCGTCAGTTCCACCTTGGCGATGGCGGAATCGGGCAGGCCGCGGCCGTATCCCATGGCGTTGAAGACGGCGGCGACGCCCACGCCCCTCCTCTTGAAGGGAGCGGCCGCCGCTGTCCAGGCATCCCGGTCACGCCAGAGGGGATGCCGCCGGACCGTTTCGAGGCAGGAGGCGATGCCCGTGGAGGTCGTGAGCGTCACGCCGGCGCAGTTCCGGTCGCCGCGCCGGAGGGCGTTCTGCAGACGCAGTTCGAGCGGATCACGGCGCAGTCTTTCCGCGAGGATGTCCATCATCCGCTCGAAGGCGAAGCTGACCTGGATCACGCCGAATCCCCGCATGGCCCCGGCGACCGGGGAATTCGTGTAGACGCACCAGCCCTCGATCAGCGTGTGGGGGATGCGGTACGGGCCGCCCGCGTGCTCCATGCCGAGGGCCAGCACCTCCCCGCCCAGGTGGGCGTAGGCCCCCGTGTCGTAGTAGAGCCTGCAGTGGAGCGCCTGCAGCGTGCCGTCGCTCTTCGCCCCGAGGCGGTAGACCATGCGCGCCGCGTGGCGCTTGTATCCGGCCAGCAGGCTTTCCCGACGGTCCCACCACATCTTGACGGGCCTGCCGCCCGCCCGCCGCGCGGCCAGGGCGAGGAAGCACTGCACGGTGGCGCCGTCCTTCCCGCCGAACGCTCCGCCCAGGTATGGCGCGATGATGCGCATCCGGTCCATGGGGATGCCGAGGGCGGAGCCGACCTCCCAGCGGTCCCTGAACGGGGCCTGCGTGGAGACGACCAGGACGATCCTCCCGTCGGACTCCTGCCAGGCGATGCCGTTCTCGGTCTCCAGGAAGGCGTGGGATACGACGGGCACTTCGAAGGTCTCCTCGACGACGACGTCGGAAGCCGTCAGATTTTCCGCCGCTTCTCCCTTCCGGATGACGGCCTTCAGAAGGACATTGCCGGGATTCTCTTCATGGACGAGGGCCGCTCCGGGCGCGAGGGCCGCGTCGACGCCGAAAACGCCCGGGAGCGGCTCGATGTCGGCGCGGACGAGGGAAAGGGCCCTGCGCAGCGTCTCCCGGTCCTCGGCGATCACGAGGGCCACGGCGTCGCCGCAGTGCCGGACCTTGTCGCCGCAGAGGACGGGCTGGTCCTTGTGGACGATGCCCTGCCGGTTCGTCCCGGGCACGTCGGCGGCCGTCAGGACGTCGACGACACCGGGGAGCGCCTTCGCCTCCGCGGTTTCCACGCTGCGGATGCGGCCGTGGGGGACTTCCGCCCGCTTGACGGCGGCCCAGAGCAGGTCTTCGCCGTAGTAGTCGGCGGCGTACCGTTCGGCGCCCGTCACCTTGGCCGCCGCGTCCGCCCTGGGGACGGACCGTCCGATCTCGGGAATGTCGCTTTTCACGTCGCGGTCCTTATCTCCGAGAAAACCCCACCGATCCTGGATTCCCGCTTCCGCGGGAATGACAAAATCAACGAATCTTCTGCCGTTCCCGCGCCCCCACCTGTCGTCCCCGCGTACGCGGGGACCCAGTGCTCTGGTTATGCACCCGTCGCGTAGGCAAACCCAACGACCCTAGATTCCCACTTCCACGGGAAGGAGGCCCCGGCTTCGAAAGGATGTCCTCCCCCGGGCGTCCCGACCGCCGTCGCCGAGGGCGGCGTTCAGAGGAGGTACATTTCTTCTGCTTCCTTCAGAAGGTCGTCGCGGAACCTCGGGTGCGCGATGCCGATGATCTCCAGCGCCCGCTCCCGCGTGGATTTCCCCTTCAGATCGGCGGTCCCGTATTCGGTCACGAGGATGTGCGTGTCCATGCGCGGCGTCGTGACGACGGCGCCCGGGGCCAGACGCGCGACGACGCGGGAGACGTCGCCGCCCTTGGCGGTGGAATAGAAGGCCAGGATGGATTTGCCCCCGCGGGCGTTGAAGGCGCCGCGGACGAAGTCGAGCTGGCCCCCGGTGGCGCTGAACTGGAATCCGGCCAGCGATTCCGAGTTGCACTGCCCGAGCAGGTCGACCTCCAGGATGGAATTGATGGAGATCATGTTGTCGTTGCGGGCGATGACGGACGGATCGTTCGTGTACGACACGGGATAGCTTTCCATGCTGGGGTTGTCGTCGATGAAGGCGTAGGTCTTCTCGACGCCCAGCGCCAGCGTGAAAACGTTCTTGCGGGGGTGAAGGGTCTTCTTGGCCCCGGTGACGACGCCCCGCTCGATCAGGTCCGCCATGCTGGGGCAGAACAGTTCCGTGTGGATGCCCAGGTCCCTGTGGCCGGCAAGACGGCCGGCGACGGCGTTGGGAAGACCGCCGACGCCGAGCTGGAGCGTTGCCCCGTCGGGGATCATCGCGGCGATGGTTTCGCCGATGGCGTCGTCTTCCGGCTCGGCCGGGGCGGCGGGAAGCTCCATGAGGGGCGCGGTGTTCTCGACGATGGCGTCCACCTCGGAGATATGGAGAAGCGATTCGCCGAAGACCCGCGGCATCCGTTCGTTCACCTCGACGATCAGCCTTCCGCAGCTGCGGGCCGCCGTGGAGGTCAGGTCGTTGGCGGTTCCGAAGCTGAAGAAGCCATTGTCGTCCATCGGGGACACGGTGGTGACGACGGCGTCGATCTTCATGTATTCCCGGCACAGCTTGGGGATCTGGTGAAAGTAGGCGGGCACGAAGTAGTTCAGCCCGACCCGCACCAGCGAGCGGTCCGCCCCGCTCACGAACCACGTGTAGGAGCGGATCACGTCGCACAGGTCCGTCGCGAGCACGGTCCGGAGGGCGTGCTTCATGGGGAAGAAGGAATAGATCTTCAGCTCCTTCAGGTCGCCCGCCCGCGCCCTGTCCGCGATCGCGCCGAGCAGCGCCGGCGGTTCGGCGATGGCGACGCCGTGAACCAGCGTGTCCCAGTCCCGGATCGCCTCGACCGCCTTCGCGGGCGTCGTCAGCTTCCGCCTGTACTCGTCGGCGTATACCGATGCCTTCATGACCGCGCTCCCTTCCTCCGGACGGATGTATTTTGCGTTCCCCTGGGCGATGGAAAAGACGACGAGCGTTTATAGCACAGGGCCGGACACGCGGCAACGAAGGAATGGGAGGGGATCGTGGCGGTTTCCATTGACGGAGGCCGCCTTTTTCCCTATACTCGGCCGCAGAAAAAAAGCAGTCCCTCCCGAAGGGGAACGTCCATGAGCCTCCAGACAACCCCGTACCTCACCCTCACCCTCGCCCTCTCCGCCCGGGCCGACCATCTCGCCGTGGTCATGTCCTTCGTCGAGACGTCCGCTGCCGTCTTCGGGCTGGGGCGGCCGGAGCAGGGAAAGCTCCTCCTCGCGACGGAGGAGATCTTCATGTACCTCTCCGGCGTCGTATGCCCGGGAAAGGACCTCGAAGTGCGGCTCGTCAACGGCCTCTATTACGTCTGCGCCGAATTCCGCTTCGCCTCGCCTGAACTGGATCTGGGCGGCCTCAACATCACCTCGACGATCTCCTATGACGGCGAGGCCGACCTGCAGCAGATGGGACTGCTGATCGCCTCCCGCTCCGTCGACCGCCTCTCCCTGTCCGTCGAGCGTCAGCGCGTCGCGCTCGCCGTCACCAAGGAGAAGGTCTATCCGCGAAGCACGGAGACGCTTCCCTCTCCGGAAGCCGGCGAGGGAACGGCGGTCGAGACGCCGGACCGGGAGAGGCTGAAGCGTTTCGCCGTCCTGGCCCGGCAAGCCCTGCCCGATCCGGACCGGCCCTCTTTCCTGGACTATCCGGGGAAACTCGTGGACATGGCCGCCGCCGGGGACTGCCAGGTCCTGACCGCGTTCGGCGAAAAGAAGGACATCGTCGGCGGGATTCTCTTCGGCCACCGCACGGAGAAGACCGTCTGGTGCTGCGGCCCCTATGTCTTTTCCCGGACGAGACAGGCGGAAACCGCCGCGGCCCTGCTCGCGGCCTGCATCGCGAAGATCGCGCGGACCAAGGCCCTGGGTCTCCTGAGCCTCTCCGGCCTCCCCGAAGGGCTTCGCGCCGACTTCGAACCGCTCGGTTCGCTGACGTTCCGTCCCGCGGAAGGGCCGCCCGTCGCGCGCCCCTTCTTCTACCGCCACCTTCACGAAGACCCCGTCTGCGAGGTCTGGACACACGCCGAACTCGCCGACCACCTGCGCCGCGAGTACGACCGTCTGGTGCTGGCGAGAGAAATCCGCCTCCTGACGGACATGGGCGAGGCGCGTTCCGGCCGCTCGCTCTTTTCGGCCGAAGTCAACGGCGAGCGGTCGGAGGTCGTCCTGCGCCCCGAGCTGCCGGGCGCGGATTACGCCGCCAACGTCGAGCGCCACGTCCGCTTTCTGCGCGGCGACCGCTACCGCAACCTCCTGTTCGAGCTCGACCTGGGCGTTCCCTGGCATGCGGAACTGGTCCCCGCACTCCTCCACAACGGCTTCCATCCGGCGATCCTCTTGCCCTTCGCCGGTCATTCCGATCTCGTGATCTTCGAGGCCCATGAGACCGAACCTTGATTCCCTCGTTCCGGCCTATGTCCGGGAATTCGAGCCCTACATCCCCAGCAGGCCCGATCCGGAGCTGAAGAAGCTCTACGGCTGCAGGCGGCTCTTCCGCCTCAACAACAACGAAAATCCCCTCGGCCCTCCTCCCGCGGCACAGGAGGTGATCCGGCGCTTCCCGCCGCCGCAGGGCGCCGTCTATCCCAGCGGCGACTCCTACTACCTGCGGCAGGAGATCGCGGCCCGCCACGGCCTCGATCCCGACCAAATCCTGGTGGGCAACGGCGCCAACGAGGTCATCACCTTCGTGATCAAGGCCTTCTGCGAAAAGGGGGACAACATCGTGACGGCGGACAAGACATTCGCCGTCTACGAGTGGGTCGCCGTGTTTTCCGGGATCAAGGCGCGGGTGATCCCCCTGAAGGACGAGACGTTCGACGACCGGCGGATGCTGGAGGCCGTCGACGGAAACACGAAGATCCTCTTCGTCTGCAATCCCAACAATCCCACCGGCACCTACTGGACGAAGGAGAAGCTCGCCGCTTTTCTCGATGAGATCGGCGGCGAAAGGATCGTCGTCGTCGACGAGGCCTACTGCGAATTCGTCGAGGCCCCCGATTATCCCGACGGGATCTCCCTCATGAAGGAGTACCCGAACCTCGTCGTCTTCCGCACCTTCTCGAAGATGTACGGGCTGGCCGCGCTGCGGATCGGCTACCTGGCCGGCGATCCGGGCGTCGTGGACATGATCCGCCGCACCTGCGTCGTCTATTCCGTCAACAGCATCGCCCAGGAAGCGGCGCTGGCGGCGCTCCGCGACGACACGGACCACATCGGCCGGACCCGCGCGCTGGTCGGGCAGGGCCGGAACTTCCTGCGTGAAGAGATGGCCGGGATGGGGCTTCCCGTCATCGCCAACGAGGGGAACTACCTCATCGTCAGGCTGCCCGGCAGCGACACGCTCGCCTACCGCAAGCTCATGCGGGAGGGCGTGATGATTCGGCCCATGACGGGCTTCCGGTATCCCAACCACATCCGGGTCACGCTGGCGCAGATGGAGGCCATGGAGGCCTTCGTCGCCGCCCTGAAGAAAATCCTGAGCTGAGGAGAAAGCCCGTGGGCGGGACCCCCCAGACGCCGCAGCGGTTGACCTTCGAATTTTACGCCCTCTGCCTGATCCTCCTTTCGGCCTTCGGCAACGTCTGCGTCTTCTACAGTTTCTACCATTACCTCGGCACGATCGGCATCCCCGTCGTGTGGCGCGGATTCCTCGTCGGCCTGGAGCCGATGGCGGCCTTTGTCCTCCGCCTCTTCGTCCTCCCGTGGCTCCACCTGCGCAACGCCTATTCCGTACTCGTGGCGTCGCTGGTCCTGCTGATCCTGGCCTCCTGCTCGTACCCGTGGGTGACGACCGTGCCCCCGATGATCGTCTTGCGCATCGTCCACGGGACCGCCTTCGTTCTTCTCACGTCGGCGCTGATCGCCCTCGTCGTGAACTTCATTCCCAAGGACCTGAGCGGCCGGGGTTTCAGCACCGTCAGCATCGCAACGATGATCCCCTATGCGGTCATCCCGCCCTTGGCCGAGGCGATCCTGCCCTGCGTGCGGAACGAGGCCGACATCTACGCGGGCGTCTCGATCTTTTCCGTCGCCGCGCTCGCCCTCCTCGCCGCGATGGGCAAGCGCGTCGGGAAGGCGATCCGCGGCATGGACAGCGTCCTCCTGCGCCGCCCCACCCTTGCCGAAATCCGGGAGAATCTCCGCCTCCGCGCCGTGGTCGTGCTTCTCTCCGCGAGCCTCCTCGTCTATCTGGCCCACGCCGCCGTCTTCTACTTCCTGAAGGACCTCACCCTGAAGACCGGCGGCGGCGATGTCGGTCTCTTCTTCATGTTCTCCATGCTGACGATGATCGCGGTGCGCGCCCTCGGCACCGCGCTCTTCGACAAGATGGACAAGCCGATCGCCTTCCGGGCGGGCCTCGGGCTGCTGCTCCCCTGCCTGATCGCGATTCCGCACGCCGGTTCCCCCGCCGCCTACTACCTCCTGGCGCTCCTGTACGGATTCTGCATGGGCATCGTCCTGCCGCTCCTGAACGCCCTGCTTTTTTCGGCATCCCCGCCCGCCCTGCGCGGCCTCAATACGAACCTCGGCCTCTTCACGCTGGATCTGGCCTACTTCCTCCTCCCCTATCTCGGCGGCACGGTGCTTGCGTTCGGAGCGGGGTTCGATCTTCTGTTCTACGGCGGGGCGGGATTCGCCCTGCTTTCCCTTGCGCTGTCCGTATCGTTGAAAGGGCCGTCAGGCGGGCAAAGGGAGAAACGACCGTCAGAAAGGAGTGGGACGCATGAAGAACGATGAAGACAGGACGGTTGCCGGGAAGCCGAAATCCTATGCCGTCGGCACGTTCCGGCCCGGGGATGCGGAGGGGATCGTCCTCCTCTTCCGGGGCGTCTACGGCGAGCAATACCCCATCCGGCTCTTTTACGATGCGGAGGCCGTCCGGCGCGCGAACGCGGAGGGCCGGTACCATTCGATCGTCGCCCGCGACGACGACGGCGCCGTGATCGGCGTGGAACACCTGTACCGTTCGGCTCCGGGTCCGTCGCTCTACGAGGCGGGCGCCGGCCTCGTCCGGAGGGACTGGCGGAACCGGGGCCTCAATGTCGCGATGCTGGGCTTCCTCTACGAGGAATTCGTCCCGCAGAAGCGGGAGATCGAGGAGGTCTACGGCGAGGCCGTCTGCAACCACCCGTTCATGCAGAAGGTCGTGGAGCGCTTCCGCCACGTCGAGACCGGCATCGAGGTGGCGCTGATGCCCGCCGAGGCCTATGCCAAGGAGGGAAGCGCTCCCGGACGGGTGGCGGTTTTGGCCGCTTTCCGCTGCTACCAATCCAAGCCGCACCGGATCTACCTGCCCGCCGCCTACGAGCGCGAGCTGCGGACCGTCTATGCCCGCCTCGACGACAGGCGCGATCTCGCCCTGTCCGATCTCCCGCCCTCTCCCGGTTCCGCCTCGCAGATCGCGACGGAGGTCTTCGATTTCGCCCGCGTCGCCCGGATCAGCGTCCGGGACGTCGGCGCCGATTTCCCGGACGCCTTCGCCCGCGTCGAAACGGACGCGACCGCCCGGAAGGCCGTGGTCCTGCAGGTCATGGTCAGGCTGGCCGACCCCTCAGTCGGCTTCGCCGTCGACGAACTGCGAAGAAGGGGCTATTTTTTCGGCGGCGCCCTGCCGCGCTGGTTCGATGAAGACGGATTCCTGATGCAGAGGCTGCTCTGTCCGCCCGATTTCGAATCGATTGTCCTGCACTCGGAGTTCGCGAAGGGTCTCCTGGAAACGATCAGACGGGACTGGAGCCGGGCGGTTGCGGAACCGGCGGGACGCTGACGGAGGGCGCCGCCAGGTGCGCCTCCGCTGGTTTGAACCGGCGATTGAAGCTCCCGGAGCAAGCTCCGGAGAAGCTTCGATCCCCAAGGAAGGGATCTTGAGCATCCTTCGCTCGCACCCCCCGCGGCAAGCCGCGGGGAATGCGCCCGCTGCCGGATTCACGCCGGCGGCGGATTTCTGTTCACGACCAGCGTGAGGACGTTCTTCCCCTCTTCCCGCCGGTAATGCACCTCGTTCGCCAGCTTCCTGACGAGATAGATCCCCAGCCCCCCGACGGTCCGGTCCTCGAGGGGCGCGTCGAGGTCCGGATCGCCTTTCTCGAGCGGATTGAAGGGGATGCCGGCGTCCAGGACGGAGATCCGGAGCCCTTCTTCACCGGCGGGACCGCAGGCGACCTCGATCTCTCCCTCAGCCCCGGCCGGGTAGGCGTAGTGGATGACGTTAACGATCACCTCCTCGAGGACCAGCTCCAGCTCGCCGAGCCGCCCCGGCGGGAAATGCAGCCCGCGCGCGCATTCCAGCACGGCCTCCGTGAGGGGCCGGAACGACTCCATCCTCGCCTTCATCCGCAGCGTCGTCGATGTCGACATGCTTCAAACCTGGCGGCAGGCCTCTTCCGGCGTATCGAAGATCTTGAACAACGAAGCGAAGCCCGAGATCGAAATCACTTCCTTGACCGGCCCCTGCAGGGCCGCGAAAGCGAGTGCGCCGTTTTTCGGCTTGAGCATTTTCGCCGCAGCGAGGATGCAGCGCAGACCGGCGCTGCTGATGTAGTCCACCGCCTGGAGGTCGAGGACAAGTCGCGTCTCCCCTTCGCCGATCAGGCCGGTCAGGACCTTTTCGAATTCCGGCGCCGTTACGGTATCGATCCTCCCGACCGGCGACACGACGGTCACCCCGTTTTCCTTCCGCATCTTGACGTCCATAGTCGTTCCCCTCTCCGATTGGATATGTCACCGGTCACGGCGGCGGGAATCGCCGTCCGCGCCCTGATAGACGACCGACAGAAGCGTGATGTCGTCGTACTGCGGCGCATCTCCGGCGAAAGACCGCACGTCGGCCACAACCGCGTCGACAAGGGAAGCCGTCCCGCCTGCCGCGTGGACCGCGGCGACACGCCTCAGACGCGCCTCCCCATAAAATTCCCGGTTCCCGTTCTGGGCCTCCGTCACGCCATCCGTGTATAACAAAAGATTGTCTCCCGGCGCGAGCACAATTTCCGTCGTCCTGTAGGTCACGCCCTCCAGTGCGCCGAGGAGGAAGCCCTGGCCGATCACGAGCGGTTCGGGGTCCTTCCCCGCACGGATCAGCAGCGGCGCCGGATGGCCCGCGGCGGTGCAGGAAAGCCGCCCCGACTTCAGGTCGAGGACTCCGCAGAAGATCGTGACGAACATGGACGTCTCGTTCTCCCGGCAGAGTTCGCCGTTGACGGCCTCGAGGAGGGCGGACGGCGCCAGGTCGCGGTCCGCCATGCCCTTCATCAGGGTCTTGGTCACGGCCATGAAGAGCGCCGCCGGAACGCCCTTGCCGGAGACGTCTCCGATGGAAAAGAAGAGGTGATCCCCGTCGAGGAGGAAGAAATCGTACAGGTCGCCGCCGACTTCCCTGGCCGGAATGAGCGTGGCGTAGATATCCATCTCCCTGCGTTCCGGGAAGGGGGGAAATTTCTTCGGCAGGAAGCTCATCTGGATGGCGCGGGCGATCTTCAGCTCGCTTTCGATGCGCTCCTTGGCCGCCGTCGTTTCCGCCAGGTTGCTGATGTACTCCTTCAGGGCGCCCTTCATGTTTTCGAAGGAGCGGGAGAGTTCTCCCACCTCGTCCCGGGAGCGGATCTCCGGCAGCGCTACGTCCAGGTTGCCCCTGGCGATTTCCGCCGCCTTCTCCGTCAGGGTGCGCAGGGGCCGCGTGATCGTCCCGGAGATGACCACGATCACGATGAGCAGCACCAGGAATCCCACGCCGCCGATCATCAGGATCACGCGGTTCAGCTCGAAGATGTTCCCGAAGAGCTCCGCCTCGGGAAAGACGAGGCCGATGGACCAGCCGATGGAGGGAAGCGGCGCATAGAACATCCACGAATCCCTGCCGAAGGCGCTGCCCGTGAGGGGAACGAAGTCCTTCCCCGCCCATACCATGTGGCGGCCGATGCGCCGGAGCTCCTCGTCCTGCGTGGCGTCGGCGAGGCTGAAGACGCTCTCGCGCATGATGAATTCCTTGCGGGGATGGGTGACGAAGACGCCGTTGCGCGAAATGAGAAAGGAATAGCCCTGCCTCTGGGGCATGAGCCTGCTGACGATGTCCTGCAGCCAGTCGAGGGAGACGTCCACGCGGACGATCCCGGCAAGCCCACGCTCCCCCGCGGCCGTCCGGTAAAAGGGCACGGAAAAAGTCGCGACCAGGTCTCCGCCCTCTCCTTCATGGACGTACGGTTCGCTCCAGAGGGAGCGATCGAGCTCCCGGGGGATCTGGTACCAGTCCTTGGTGAAGTAGTCGTATTCCGCGCCGCCGATGAGGATCCGCTTCAACCCTTCCGGACCGCGATGGATGTACGGGGCGTAATACCGCGACCGGCCGTCGAAGGCCCTCGGCTCGAAGGCGACGGCCACGCCGAAAATCTCCGGGTTGGCCTGCAGGAGCCCCTCCATCTGCCGGATCATGACGGCGGCCGTCCGCCCCTCGCCCGACAGGTCCCGCGCCAGGAAAGCGGCGACTTTCTCGATGCCGCCGAGGACGTTGTCGATCTTTCCCAGCGTCACCATGGTCACACCGAGGGCGTCCTTCTTCACGTCGGCGAGGATTTCCTTGCGCAGCGTGACGTAGCTGTACAGGAACGCCACGAGATAGATGACCGCGGTGCTGGTCAGGATGAACAGGGCCAGTTTGAAGGCAAGCCCTCCCCCGAGCCGGGATTGAAGCTCTCCGGAGAATCTTCGATCCCCAGGGAAGGGATCTTGAACATCATTCGCTCGTTTATCCTGCGGCGAGCCGCGGGGAGTGCGCTCGCTGCCGGATTCAGGGCTTCGCGGGGCCAAAGACATAAAATTCTCCGTAGGACGGAACGCCGCCGGTCAGGCCGGCGCGATGCAGTTCCTCCGCCACGGTCAGGAAATCCTGCCGCGGCAGCACGCCCATGGGGACCGAAGGGTCCTTCGGCCCGATCAGATCCCGCATCCGGGCCAGCATCCACCGCTGGTGAGGACGGTTCGTCGCCACGTTCGCCTTCCGGACGTACGCCATGACGATATCCAGGGCCTCTTCGGGACGGTCGAAGGCGTACTGCCAGCCCTCCAGGGAAGCGCGGACGAAAGCGTCGCAGAGGGCCCGGTCCCTCCGGAATGTTTCTTCCAGGACATAGATCCCGTCTTCAGGGAAATTCAGGCCGTGGCGGTCGAGAAAGAAGGTGGTCAGATCCTCCTCGTTCAGGCCGGAATTGAGGATGGTGTAGTATTCGTTGTACCACATGGCGGAGGCGGCATCGACGCCGCCGCGCAGGAAGAGATTTACCGTTTCGCCCTGCACCACGGGCTTCACCGCAATGCCGTACTTGCGGAAGAAGGCCAGCGGCTGGACCTGAAAGCTCGTCCAGAGGCTGACCTTGCGGCCCTGCAGGTCCCGGGGCGCCGCGATGCCGCTGCCCGCCTTCGCCACGAGCAGAAACCCCGAACGCTGCATCAGCTGGCCGATGTTGATCAGGCGGACGCCCTTGTCACGGACCTGGACCGCCTCGGAGAGGAACAGGGTGACGAAATCGGCCTGCCTCGCCGCAAGTGCCGCGCCGGCGGGGCGGTCGGGACCGCCGCGGAGAACCGTCACGTCGATGCCGTATTTCCGGTACAGCCCCTTTTCGTAGGCCGTGTAGAAGCCGGCAAACTGCGCCTGGGGACGCCACTGCGGCAGGAAAGTCGCCGTTTTCAACGCCTGAGCGCAGAAGCCGCTGGTCGCTACGAGCAGGAGCGAGACGGCCACGGCCACGAACAGAACCCAATAAAAGGGGAGAGGGAAGCGGTGCGCCGGATCGCTTCGAAGGCGTTTCACGGAAGGATGCATTTTTTCTTCCCGGGCCGACTCCGTTGAAATGGCCCGATGCCGGCGTCGCACCCGCCCGTTTCGCCGGCACCGTTGGCTGCCGGGACGCTATCCCAGATCCGGCAGCGTGTCAACCTTGCCGGTAAATTGGCTGCGATGAAAACGGATCTGCAGGTCAACTTCGCAAAAGAGGGGTTTGCGGGGTATTCGCCGGGCGCACCGACCTATGCTTCCTGAACGTCCTTGCGGGGAAGATTTCCCGGGACCTCGCAGGAGGTCTTGAGGCGGTCGAGTTCGGCGCGCAGGGCCTTGTTCTCGTCCCGGACCTGCGTCAAGAGATCGTTGAGTTTCTTTTGATCTTCCTCGATCCGGGCGATCCTTGCCTCGGCCGTGACCGGCTTGGCGAAGGAACGAATGTCGAGACGCAGCGCTGTCGTGGAATAGGGCGCTCCGGGTTCCAGGACCCGGGCTGCAAGGGTGAGATCCTCGGATATCTTGAATTCCGCCACGGCACGACCCTGGCCTGAATCCCCGGGCGGGGGCGGGCCCGTGGGATCATGAGGGCCAAGCGGCTGCAATGGCCCGCCCTCCCCCGAAGAGAGCCCGGAAGCGACCGTGAAAACTTCCGCGTCCTTGACCCGGAACACCCTCTGCGGAATGCCCAGGATGCGCGCCAGGGATTCCGTCTGGGATTCCTGCGGCCGCGACCGGTCCTCTTCCCATGATCGGATCACCTCGGCCGCAACGCCGAGCCGCGCGGCGAGGTCGTCGACGGAAACCTTCAGGAATTCGCGGCGGCGTTTGATTGCCTCGCCGATCGCAAAGCCTTCGCGCCATCTTTTTCCCTTGCCGCGGATGAGCCAATCCAGGCTGACGCCGCAGCCCTCCGAAATCTCCATCAGCCATTCGAAAGGAATGGCGCCTCTTCTTTTTGCGCCCGCGAAGGTCCCCGGTTTGATGTTCAAGTAATTGGCGCACTCAACATAACTTTTCCACTCGGTGACTTGGCGTATTCTTTCCCAGGTCGTGTTGAAATCAATCAACAGGCGGTCGGCGAGAAGGGTCATTTCAGCTCTTTCTTAAAGAGAATGCGTTTGATCGAAAAAATGTCTCCCGCGCACAATAAGCGTTACGAAACTTTTCCTTGACAAAATTAGTATTATATATACTATGGCTTTACCTAACGAACCATCCCAAGAGGTCTGCCGCCATGACCCCGGGACAGATAAAGGGCGCCCTCAGCGACAACGGCTACACCCAGAAGTCGTTGGCCAGGGAGATCAGACGCTCGGAAAATTCCGTATCCAGGACGATCCACAGGCAAATGGTTTCGGACTACGTGATGCGGGCAATCGCCGAGCGGATCGGAAAGCCGCCCCAAGAGGTATTCCCGGAATACTATCTTCAGCCGCCGAAAAGAAGCACATCCAAGGTCATCAAATCTCGAAAGGGCGTCCCGCGTTAGGGTGATTAATAACCCTTAGTGCGGGACAAGTCAATGACAAAACGACAAAACTGCTCCGTCGTCGATCATCCGCATGGATAAGACATTGCGCATCCTCATGCTGGAGGACAACCCGTGCGATGCCGAGCTCGTTCAGATGGAATTAAAGAGTGCCGGGTTCTCTTTTACAGAGAAAGTCGTGATGACGGAAAAAGATTTCCTGCTGGCGCTTCGGGATTTCTTTCCCGACCTGATCCTTTCCGACTACGATCTCCCCCAGTACACCGGCGCGTTGGCCCTGGCCGAGGCGAAAAGGCTCTGTCCCGATGTCCCCTTCATCCTGGTGACCGGCGCCGTCAGCGACGAAAAGGCAAGTGAAATCCTGACGGGCGGCGCCGCGGATTACGTCATGAAGAAGGACCTGAACAGGCTCGTTCCGGCGGTGCGGAGGGCGCTTGCAGAGACGAAGGCAGGGCAGGAAGGCGGAAAGGCCGGAGAGGCCTGTGGGGACCAAGGATGCCCGGAGGTCGAGGCCGGGGAAAAAACAGAGAGGCCGCAGGCGGAGGGAACGGGTTGCAGAAAGACGGAAGAGGCGCTAAGCCGGAGCCGCAGGATCGCCGAGCGGCTGGCCGGGGAAATGGCCGTGATCGCCGAAATCGGGCGGCTGATCAGCTCCACCCTGGACATCGACGAGGTCTACGGCCGGTTTGTCACCGAAACCCGAAAACTCATCCCCTTCGACAGGCTCAATGTCTACCTCAACGATCCGTCCCGAAACGCCGTACACATCGCCTATGTTTTCGGACCGGACATCCCCGGTCGGAGGCCGGGAGACTCCTTCCCCCTGGCGGGGTCGACAAATGAGATCCTCGTGCACAGGAGGGCCGGCCTGATCCTTGGTGCCGGGAGCGTGGAGGGGATCGTCCGCCGCCATCCCCATCGCTTTCCCAGTTTTCGGGCGGGAATGCGGTCGTTCATGAGCGTGCCGCTGATCTCCCGGAACGACGTCATCGGGGCCCTGCACTTTCGCGCGAAAAAACCGGACGCCTACGACAACCAGGATCTCCGCCTGGCGGAAAGGATCGGTGCCCAGATCGCCGGAGCCATCGCCAATGCCCGGCTTTTCAGCAACCTCAAGGAATCGGAAAGATCCCTGCGGGAGAGCGAGATGCGGTTCCGTGCCATATTCGAGCAGGCGGCGGTCGGGGTTGCGGAGATCGACATCGGGACGGGCCGTTACCTTGCGGTCAACCGGCGCCTCTGCGAACTGCTCGGCAGGACGGAAGGAGAGATGCTGGCAACCACCTTCCAGGCGATCACGCACCCCGATGACCGCCATGTTCATGAAGAGAAGATCGCCCAACTGGACGCTGGAAAGATCGGGAACTTCACGCTGGAGAAGCGCTACCTCCGGAAGGACGGGAAGGTCATCTGGGCGAACCTCACGATATCCTCCCTCTGGAAGCCGGGAGAAGCGTCCGGCCGCAACCTCATCATCGTGGAGGACATCTCCGAGCGCAAGCGTCTGGACTCGGAGATGCGGGAGATGTTCCTGAGGGACCAGTTGACGGAATTGTACAACCGGCGCGGATTCATCAATCTCGCGGAACATCAGCTCAAGAGCGCGGCAAGGACAAAGAGGTGGCTCCAGCTTACGTTCGCCGACGTCGACGGCCTGAAATGGATCAACGACAACCTGGGCCACCCGGAAGGGGACAGGATCCTGATCGACGCGGCCAACATTCTTCGGCGGACGTTCCGGGAATCGGACATCATCGCACGCCTGGGAGGGGACGAGTTCGCCATCCTCGCCGTCAACACGAACGGCTACGATCCCGAAGCCTTTTCGGCGCGCCTTCAGGGGAGCATCGATGAATACTATGCCGGCAAGCCCGGCCGATGCAGGCTCGCCATGAGCTGGGGAACCGCCGTCTACGACCCGGAATCGCCCGTCTCCCTGGACGGGCTGATGTCGGCGGCCGACGGATTGATGTATCTTCAGAAGAGAACCAAGGCCAACAGGAGATAGGAATCCCCGGGGTCCACGGGCACGAAGACCGAGACGCCCTGCTTCGGGAAAAACAGGGGCAGGCCCGTTTCCCCGGCCGACGCCTGCCGCTGGGACGCGGGCGGGACAGAGTCCGTCACCAGGGCAGGATCAGGAACCGATGCCCGCCTTCCTGAGGACGGGATCGTCAGCCAGGAGGATGTTGGTGGTTTCCGTTTCGTCGTCGAAGACGAGAACGGCAGCCCCGGTTTCAAGCTTGTCCTTCACCTGCCGGAACTTCATCTCCCAGGAAGCCTCGACTGCGCCGTAGTCGGTGCCGCTTCTCGAAATGAACTCCGCGATGACGCCTTCCAGGGCCTCAGGGCTCAGCTTCTCGACGGGAATGATATGGACGGCCATCAGACATCCTCCGGCGCTTCACGGGCGGGGCAACGGACAGGTTCCGGAACAGCCCCCGCGCGGGACGGTTATCGATAATGGATGGCGAGCCAGACCGTGTCCTGCGTCGCATCGGTCCATTCCACGCGGTGCCCCCGGTGTCTGTCGATGTGAACGCAGTCGCCGGGATTGAGGACGACGACGTCTTCCCGGCCCTCGAGGCACAAACCGGCGCTTCCCTTCAGAAGCAGCACCCATTCGTCCTGATCCTGATCATACCAGAAGCCCGCCGGTGAACTGTGACCGCGGGAGACGATTCTCTCCACACGAAAACCGGGCGTCTCGAGAATCGTCTCGATCCATTCATCCTTGAGATTGTCGGGAATTTCCGCAAACAGGTTCTTCATGAAATCACCTGCACCGAGACCTCTATCCGCTTCCCGCAAATGCCCGATGATCCGCTCCCCCGTAAACCGCTTCCGACTCATCTTAACCTCCCCTATCCTGACCCTCATTATGCCAGAATCTTAACTTAAAAGCTGGACCATGTTTCCAGAGGCGGTCACGCGTGAAAGATTGCCCTTGACCTTATGCTTTTTATAGCATAATAATCTGGACTATGTTTCCCTCAGATGAGGAGGAGAATGCCCCAAGTTTCATTGATGACAGAAAGGGTCGTGAAATACGCATCTTAACATTTTACAGCGGCGAGGTACCTCATCCGCCACGCCCAAAACAAAGAGGAGGGTAGAGAAATATTTATGAACCAGTATCCAGATTTAAAAATGCTCATTGACGGCAAATGGATCAGCAGACCCGGCGAACCGGTGCTCAATCCGGCTGACGAAAGCGAGGTCGCCACTCTGCCTCATTGCACCGAAGCGGATCTCGCGGAGGGAGTCGAATCGGCCGAAAAAGGCTTCCGGGTCTGGCGCCGTACACCGCCCGCAAAAAGGGCCGAGGTCATCCTCGACGCGGTTCGTCTGATCCGCGAACGTATCGAGGAGATCGCGGTCGTGCTGACGATGGAGAATGGCAAGACCCTCAGGGAATCGCGTCTGGAAGTCCTGCGCGCCGTCAGCATCCTCGAATGGGATGCCACGGAGGGACGCCGCCTCTACGGGCGCATCATCCCGAGCGAGCCGGGGATGCGTCATACCGTGCTCCGTCAGCCGATCGGCGTCGTACTTGCGTTCACTCCCTGGAATTTCCCTTTTACCTCGCCGGCACGCAAAATCGGAGGCGCTCTCTCGGCCGGCTGCTCGATCATCATCAAGGCATCGAGCGAAACGCCGGGCGGCGCCATGAAGATGTGCCAGGCTTTTGCAGATGCCGGTATTCCCCCGGGAGTGATCAATCTCATACTGGGCAAATCGGACTTCATCTCCGATTACCTGATCCCCCAGCCCGCCGTCAGGCTCGTCACGCTTACTGGATCGACCCCGATAGGCAAACGACTGGCCGCTGTTGCCGCCAATTACATGAAACCGGTGATCATGGAACTGGGCGGCCATGCGCCGGTCGTCGTCTGCGAAGATGCCGATCCCGGCCGGACGGCCACCATGGCCATCGGAGGCAAATCGCGCAATTCCGGTCAGGTCTGTGTTTCACCGACCCGATTCTTTGTCCATGAGTCCATCTACAAGAAGTTCAGCCAATCCTTCGCCGAGAAAGCGGCCGCCTTGAAAGTGGGCAATGGCCTCGATCCGTCAACCCAAATGGGACCTGTTGCCAACGCGCGACGTATCGCCGCCATGGAAAGGCTCGTCTCCGATGCAAAAAAGAGAGGCGCCAAAGTTCTCTCAGGCGGCAGTCGCATAGAGGGGCGCGGCTATCATTATCCCCTGACCGTGATCGCGGATGTCCCGGATGATGCCCTCGCCATGCATGAAGAGCCCTTCGGTCCCCTTGCCCTTCTCAGCCCGTTCCGCCACCTGGATGAGGCCATCGAGAAGGCGAACTCGCTGCCTTACGGCCTTGCCGGTTACGCTTTCACGAACTCGTCTTCCTACGCTTACCGCCTGTCCGAGGAGATCGATGTCGGCAACCTGTCGATCAATCATTTCGTTGCGTCGATCGCAGAAACTCCCTTCGGCGGCGTCAAAGAGAGCGGCTACGGCCGTGAAGGAGGCGTCGAGGGCCTCGAATGCTATACAGTGGTCAAGAATGTTTCGCACTTGATGGAGATTCAGAAGCAATAGTGCTGGTTCAGTAGCCCATAGGAAAGCACCGACTTGTCAAGCGGGAGCACAACATTTCCCATTAACCATCTTCAGTTTCTAGAGAAAATGCGTGGGACTTTGGGGTTAGACTGGCGAAGCCTAACCCCTCTTTCTTTCCCTCTCTAAGTGCATTCGAATTGTGGGAGAACAGTGGAACGAGATCCCGAAGGTGTGTGGATGATGAGAGATGCAGGAAGCGAACGGAGGGAGCATCGGAGAAAGGCACGGAATGTTCCTGAAGAGGATCGGC